>ENA-ORXB01000371-ORXB01000371.1-sediment-metagenome-genome-assembly--contig:-NODE-371-length-93980-cov-29.875063_pt1 | contig 93980 bp, 106 predicted proteins | sample MGYA00237863_ERZ511475 | MGnify/ENA primary metagenome ERZ511475 (study PRJEB26305, sample SAMN06343858) | sediment metagenome | isolation source: hot spring sediment | place: Canada: British Columbia...
CCCATACCCAGGTTGTCAACCGCTTCGCTCATCAGTCGAACCTATCTCATCGTGCGCGATCCTGGGCACTATCGCGTTGCCCTGCTGTCGCGTGGGTCTTACGTCACGAACGGAAAGCGGATGATAGCAGCGAAGGTAGCCGTTGGATCAGACCACGGGGAAGATGTCCAGCCTGCGCACCAGCGGCCATGGCCAGCCCCTGCCGGCGGTGGATGGAATGCCTCCACAGGGAGCGCTTGCAGCCCGACCTAACGCAGCGCGACATGTGGGTAATGCATAGGTCCGCCACCACGGTGTCCATCCGGCTGCCGTCGGTGATCCCTGCGGCGACGGACGGATGAACCGGATAGCTTCGGCATCACGACAGGGCTGGTGCCGAGCAGTGATGCCCGGGGAAGCGCATGCTGCGATAGCCCCTGATGAGAAGCGCAGATGGTAACTATAGCGTTATGGGTAATGAAAAGGCCGGGAGCGGGGATGGTGCTATTACCCATCATATCAAGTCTGCTTCAACGGAGATCATCGCTCAGGATCGCACTATCACGCCAGCGACCTGAGCGCGGATACGCCAACCAGCCTTCCCACGGAGTCATCTTACGCTCCGCAGGGGATACTCTTCCCAGACCAGATTCCCCGTGTCGCGTGGTATGAAGTGCGGCAGCGTGGCTGCCGCAGCAGCCACATTTTCGCTCAGGTGTGAGTCAGAGTGGTTTCCCCGTGCCGGTACGTGAGCCTGGTACCAGGGATTCTTAAGCTCAGGCTAGAAGCCCGAACCACACGGCGCGGCATCAGTACCACGCTGATCACGCCGCAGGGCGCTGGACGCGAAGGTATCCTCAACAATGGTGCGCAGTACTTTTCAAGATTTGATGTTACATCACAAAACAGAGCGTATCTCTTCAGCAATAGGCAGCAGTAGCGCGATGCCCTGTACCGCCATCACGATCACGCTCGTATCGACTGTGGTCCACCCAAAAGCACGTCACCAACCAGCCTTCCACTCGGCCCGGTAACGTAACTCTCTGGCCCACAGTCAGACACGGTGCATCTCACCGGCAAGAGCTGCTGCACACCGGGCAATTACCCAATCATTCCATTATTCATCCAGGCTGCACACTCTTCGTGCATTACTGCCCGAAACCGGCCCCAGCTTGCCCACTTGCCCCTGATTGCCGGATCGGACGTATCAGAAAGCTGTCGCAACTGCTGTGCCAGATTCACCAACTCCGCAGGCGGTATTGTACGGAATTCGTCAACCTGCTCATTGGGATCGCTCGCCTGCAACGTACCGGCCAGCTCATCCAGTAAGAAGACATAGCTGACAAAATAGTACGGTATCTCAACATTACTTTGATAGGTAATAATATTCAGAAATCGATTGATGCGCACCGTGAGACTCGTCTCTTCTGCAACCTCACGGGCCAGCGCTGTGCTGATGCTCTCATCCGGCCCAATCCCACCGGTGAGCAAACGAAACACATTGGGTGGGTAATAGGTTTTACGCGCCACAATCAGGCTGCCATCAGGACGGCGAATAACCATCCCCACTTCGCCAACCCGATCTGTTTTGCGCAACGGATCGAATCTGCCATCATCGAGGTATACATGGCAGTAACGAGGCGCACCATACGCCGCAACGAGATCGACAACTTCGGCTTGATGATGCGCTGGAAGGCGAGACAAAGCTTCTCGCCAATCCATTGTGTCTTTGCGATGGTGTTTCATGATTACCTGCTGAGATAGTCGATGATCGTTACATCAGTTCGCGGCCAGCTAGCCAGCGTCTGATGGGGATGATGCGAGTCACTCCCCCCAGAAACCAGCAAGCCGTGACGTGCCGCCGCAGCCAGCAGGCGCTCACGGGTGGCTGCGTCGTGCGTTGGATAGAAGACTTCGATCCCATCCAAACCAACCGCGGCCATAGCTGCAATATCTTCATCAGTCGCCGGTATTGCATAGATGCCTTTGCTCCGTCCGGGATGCGCCAGTACTGCCAGCCCCCCCAGATCATGTGCCACCCCGATCACCTCTTGGACGCTGAGTGGTCGGTAGGCAGCAGCGAAATGGGTCAGGATAAAGCGCATACCGGCCTCTTCATCGCCTTCACCGGCCACCCGGCCCGGTAATTCATTGTGGCGGGCCAACACCAATGCCACATCGGCGACGGTTGGCGGTCGATCACGATCACTCAGACCGGGCATGACAAAACCGGCAGCCGCCAGATCACGCAACAACTGCGCAGCATCGGCAGCATTGCGATGAACCACCTCGGCGCACAGGTCGAGCAGTAACGGTGCCTCCGGATCAACCGCGTAGACAAGCGTATGCCACAATTTACCATTGAAGGCACTATCAATTTCAACCCCACTCACCACCTGAACCCCGTAATGCATGCCGGCCATGGCCGTGGTAATCACATTGGCTGTCGTGTTATGGTCGGTCACCGCGATCATGGTCAGACCCTGGGCTGCCGCTGCAACCGCCAATGCTACCGGTGTCCAGGTTGCGTGATGAGGTGTTGCATTTGTGTGAATGTGTAAATCGATCATGGTTGCTCCAATGGCAGATTAGCCGCCTGCCACGCTTCAATCCCACCGTCGAGCGCTGCTACCGGCCCGTAACCGAGATCGCGAAAGATTTGCGCCCCCCGCTGACCGGCTGTTGGGCGGCTGGCATCGCCATAGGTAACAATAATCCCTCCAGGAGTCAATGCAGCCAGCCGCTGATTGAGATCAGGAGTTGCCAGACTCAATGCACCGGGCAGATGACCGGCCTGGTATGCCTCACCGGCCCGCATATCGACGAAGATGACCTGGCCGGCCTGCCATCGCTGGTACGCCTCGGCAACTGAAATCGTTGGCGCTGGAGGACTATTGGCCGGATCGCCGTGTCCAGGGGCTGTCTCCACCGTTGGAACAACAGTTGGCACGGCTGCTGGCGTTGAAGCACTGTTTCCGGTGATAACAAAAGCCAGGATACCGGCCAGCAACACAATACCACCAATCACGAGTGGTAATTGCCAGGCCGGTGCCTGCCTGGTTACTGGTGATTCAAAATTATCCATACGTCAAACATCGCCTTGTCTAGTTCTTGTCGTATTATAATGCAAGCAGGATACCGCCAACGCGCTGCGTCATTCAGCAGGATTATGTATGCTCACAACAATTTTACCCGATGTGTACCAGCTACGTCTGCCACTCCCCTTTGCCCTCAACCATGTTAATGTATATCTGCTCCGCGATCCACAGGGATGGACGGTCGTCGATACCGGCTTACATACACCCGCCGGCGAAGCTGCCTGGCAAGAGGCATGGACTGCGCTCAACCTCGACCCGGCTCAGATTCATACAATTGTCTTGACCCATTTCCACCCTGATCACTTTGGGATGGCCGGCTGGCTCCATCACCATTCCGGTGCCCGGGTACTGCTGGCCCCACGGGAAATCGAACTGGCCCAGGAAGTCTGGGTACAGCGAGCCGATCACGACGACCCCAGTTTACGCCATTTTCTCCGTCATGGTATGCCCGCCGATCTGGTCGATAAAGTCGTCGGTGCCATTGCCGGATTGCGGGCTGCGACCCGACCGCACCCACCCCTGACCCCCCTGCCACCCGGTAGCCAGGTAACGATGGGGGGGCGTTCTTTTGTCGCTATTCATGCCCCTGGCCATAGTGATGGGCAGTTAATCTTCTACGCAGCCGATGAGCGGCTGGCTCTGGTTGGTGATCAGGTGCTACTCAAAATCACGCCTCATATTGGCGTCTGGCCGGAAAGTGAACCCGATCCGTTACGGAAATATCTGGCCTCGCTGGCTGAACTGGCGACGCTGAAGGTCGATCTGGCCCTTCCCGGTCATGGCAAACCGATCACAGAGTGGAAGACGCGCATTAGTGAATTACAGGTGCATCACCACGAGCGATTAGCCGCTATGCTCGCCGCAGTGCGTAACGGTGCCGACACTGCCTTTGCCGTGGCGCAACGGGTATTCGATGTTGAGCGCTTCACCCCACACGAAGCTCGCTTTGCCATCGCTGAAACCATTGCCCACCTCGAAATGATGGTTGTCGATGGTTTACTGCAACGCCATGACGACGAACTGGTACGGTACACACTGTAAGACCACGTTCGCCAATCTGTAATCTACGCTCGTTAAGCGTACCTCAACGCATATGGTACCCTGCACATGCCATTCAGAATGATGGCTATCGGCAAGGCGCCCCTATGCGTTGGATAGATTCGTCAACTATCGTCATTGGAACGTGCATCATTGCACTCGCTGGCATCTTCGTTGCACCACCAATCACCATCCTGGCGTTGGTGGTCTGTATCGCCATGCTGCTTTGGGAACGGTATCATTTTGTCAAGGCTACCCGTACCCTCATCACCCACCTGCGCCGCAATCCAATTGAAACGAAACTGGAAGTAGGCACCGGTGTATGGGGCGAATTGTGTCATACGCTGAATCGCCTCTTGCAACAATGGCGTACCGAACAGCACCTGCAACGGCTCCAGCTCACCCAGCCGGCACTGCGACAGATCGATCCGCTCAGCCTCCATCCACCGGTCTCCGGCATGATCACACCTGTTGCAGTACTGGCGATTGGACGCCTTACCATCACCGATCCCCTCACCGAAGCACAGGCGCGCTTCGCACTGATCCGCGAACAGATCGCGCCACATCAGGCGCTGATCGAGTGGCGTCACGATCACCTCCTCCTGATCTTCGGGATTTTACACGCCGATACCGACCCGATGAAACAGGCGATCTCGTTCATCTCGGCTACTGTCCACGCCGCGCAAACTGTCGGTCTATCACTCCCACCACTCAGCCTGAGCAGTGGCCTGGGCCGGATCGGCGTCGTGCCCGTTCTGGGGCTGCATTTCAGCGGCGAACCACTGGAGCAGGTAAGCGTGCTGATCCGCCAGACTCCGCCGGGAATGATAACCTGTAACGATGAAGCCTATTTCCACTTGCGTCGCCTCGGCCTGCTCCCACTGAGCACCTTTCAATCAACGACCATCGGTCGTGGATACGCCCTGACTGTCACTGAACTCGCCGGGCAACGAAACGCAGAATCGTGATCGCATCCTTGCGTTTTACAACAGCCCGACGTATAATATTTCTACGTATCACTCCGACCAAGCCCCGTCGAATGGCGCGCCGCCGCTTCTGCGCAGGGATTTTTCATGGAAGAGCTTAATCATGCCGGCAACAACACAAACGAAGACATTCGCCAACCTGATCTAAACGACCTGCTCGACCGTGGCGATCAGGCACTGATGGAACAGATTCTACGCGATCCGACTCACGCCTATCGCAACCTCAAACACGGCGACACGGTCGACGGTCGTATTATGCAGATTAATCGCGACGAGATTCTGGTTGACATCGGTGCCAAGGCCGAAGGCGTCATTCCAAGTCGAGAGATGCAGACCCTCAGCGAGGAGGATCGCGCTGCACTTAAAGTAGGCGACACAATCCTGGTCTTTGTGGTGCAATCGGAAGATAAGGAAGGTCGGGCAATTCTCTCGATTGACAAGGCCCGTCAGGAAAAGAGCTGGCGTGCATTGCAAGAGTGTTACGAGCGCGGCGATATTATCTATGCCCGCGTGAAAAACTACAATAAAGGTGGTCTCCTCGTCGATCTCGACGGTGTGCGCGGCTTTGTACCGGCATCCCAGGTGTCGAGCATTAGTCGCGTCTCGGAGACGCAAAAACAATCCGAGATGGCACGACTGGTGAACGTGGAGCTGCCGCTGAAGGTGATCGAGATTAATCGCAACCGCAACCGGCTCATCCTGTCGGAACGCCAGGCCCTGGTCGAAACGCGGGAGTCGAAGAAGGATGAGTTGCTCACATCGCTGCGTGAAGGTGATGTGCGCGACGGTGTCGTCTCTTCGGTGTGCGACTTTGGTGTCTTCGTTGACATTGGCGGCGCTGATGGCCTGGTTCATCTCTCGGAAATCTCGTGGTCACGGGTCAAACATCCTGGCGAAGTGTTGAAAGTCGGCGATAAAGTCAAGGTCGCTATTCTCAACATCGACCACGAGCGGAAACGGATTGCGCTGTCGATCAAACGCACGCAGAGTGAGCCGTGGACGCGAGTAGCCGAACGCTATCAGCTTGGTCAGATTGTGGAAGGCACAATCACCCAACTGGCTTCGTTCGGAGCTTTTGCTCGCATTGAAGACGGGGTCGAGGGGCTGATCCATATCTCTGAAATGGGAGATGAACGGATTCAGCATCCACGTGAGGTGTTGAGTGAAGGTCAGGTCGTACAGGCGCGCATTATTCGGATTGATCCCGCCCGTAAACGGATGGGGTTAAGTCTGCGCCTGCACGCCGAACCAACTGAGAGTAGCGAGAAAGAGGAAAATCCCGATTAACGGCTATAACGAACCGATCAGGATGGCGCTCCTGGTCGGTGTTTCAGATAAAACAACGGGTATTGTTCGCTATCCCCGGTCTGTCAAAGCCTGATAATCGTTTCCTCCTATTGAGTGAGCGGAGAATCATATGTCTGACCTCTACAGCAAATTTACCAAGCGCGCCAAGCAAGTGCTGCAACTGGCAGCCGAGGAAGCACGTGCGTTCAATCACCCATACATTGGTACCGAGCATATTTTGCTGGGGCTGATCCGCGAAAGTGAAGGGATCGCTGCGCGCGTCCTCGATGAGCTGGGTGTGAAACTGCCCCAGGCCCGTAGTGCGGTCGAGTTTATCGTTGGTCCTGGCGAAAGCACCATGGTTACCGACCAGGAGCTGACCGCACGGGCGCAGAAGGTGATTAAGTATGCCATCGAAGAGGCGAATCGCCTCAACCATCACTATATCGGCACCGAACATCTGCTGCTGGGGTTGGTGCGCAACGGCGAGGGAGTGGCAACCGGTGTCCTCGATATTCTCGGTGTCTCCCTCGAACAGGTGCGCAACCAGGTGATGCGCGTTCTGCGCCACGGTACAGCCGGTGCAACCGCTGAAGGACGGACTGCTCCCGGTACGACGCCGACGCAGCGGCAATCGAAGACCCCGTACCTCGACGCACTGGGTACCGATCTGACCGAGATGGCCGAGCAGGGTCGTCTCGACCCCATCATTGGCCGCCAACACGAGATCGAGCGCGTCATCCAGATTCTCTCACGCCGCACGAAGAATAATCCGGCCCTGATTGGCGAACCGGGTGTCGGTAAGACGGCCATCGTCGAGGGTCTCGCCCAGCGCATCGTCCAGGGTGATGTGCCCGATAGCATTAAGGGTAAGCGCGTTGTTACTCTCGACATGGGTGCGCTGGTTGCCGGTACCAAGTACCGTGGTCAATTTGAAGAGCGGCTAAAGCGCGTGATCGACGAGATCAAGGAGTCGCGCTGTATTCTCTTTATCGATGAGTTCCACACCATCATCGGTGCCGGTGGCGCAGAAGGGACGCTCGATGCGGCCAACATCCTCAAGCCCGCTCTGTCGCGTGGAGAGTTGCAAACCATCGGTGCCACAACCCTTGACGAGTACCGTAAGTATATCGAGCGGGATGCCGCCCTGGAACGCCGCTTCCAGCCGGTGATGGTCGATGAGCCGTCGATTGAAGATACCATCCAGATTTTGCGCGGGATCAAGTCGCGCTACGAGGATTTCCATCAGTTGCAGATCAGTGATGAGGCGATCCGGGCCGCGGCAGTACTCTCGGCCCGCTACGTCCCCGACCGCCAGCTCCCCGATAAGGCGATTGACCTGATCGACGAAGCGGCGTCACGGGTACGCATGTACCGCTCGGCGACACCGCCGCGCCTGCGCGATGCCCTGCGTGGCCTGGAGGCACTGCGCAAAGAGCGCGAAGCTGCCCTCGAAGATCAGCAGTTTGAACTCGCCAACGATCTGCGCGAGCGTGAAGAGCGCATGCTCAGCCGCATCCAGGAGATCGAGGCCGAGCTGGGTACCCGCAGCGACGAACGCTACGAGCGCCCATACGTCACCGAAGAAGACATTGCCGAGGTCGTTGGCATGTGGACGGGTGTGCCCGTGACCCGGCTGACCGGCAATGAAACCCAGCGCCTGATGCAGATGGAGGAGTTCCTCCACAGCCGGATCGTCGGTCAGCACGAAGCCATCGTCACCATCTCGAAGGCCGTGCGCCGTGCCCGTGCCGGCCTGAAAGACCCGAAGCGCCCAATCGGGAGCTTCATCTTCCTCGGCCCGACCGGTGTCGGTAAGACCGAGCTGGCCAAGGCGCTGGCCGAGTTTATGTTCGGCACCGAAGAGGCGCTGATCAAGATCGACATGTCAGAGTTCCAGGAGCGCCACACGACCTCGCGCCTGGTTGGCTCACCGCCCGGCTACATCGGCTATGGCGAAGGTGGTCAACTGACCGATGCCGTGCGCCGGAAACCGTACAGTGTCGTGCTGTTCGATGAAATCGAAAAGGCGCACCCCGATGCCTTTAACCTGCTGCTCCAGGTACTGGAGGATGGTCATCTGACCGATGGCAAAGGGCGACGGGTCGACTTCCGCAATACCATCATCATCATGACCAGCAACGTCGGCACCGAACACATTCGCCGCGCATCACGGATTGGGTTTGGGGGCAACGCCGCCGAGATCGATCAGAACGACATGCGACGCAAGGTGGATGAAGCGCTCAGGATGCTCTTCCGGCCAGAGTTCCTCAACCGGATCGACGCAACCATCATCTTCCACCCGCTCACCACCGAGGAGATTCAATCAATCACCCGCCTCATGCTCAAGCGTGTCCAGACCCAGCTCGACGAGCACCAGATCAAGCTGGAGGTGCAACCCGACGCGCTCGAATTCCTGGCCCGCCGCGGCTACGACCCGGCGTTCGGTGCCCGCCCCTTGCGCCGGGTGATCACCAACCTGATCGAAGACCCGCTGGCCGAGGGGCTACTCTCTGGTCAGTTCCGCGACGGCGATACGGTGATCGTCGACACCTTTGAAGATCAGTTGCGCCTCCGCTCGCAACGCGAGATCGACCAGGAGCACGTCGAGGAAAGCCCGGCCCTCGCCTGAGACGTGAGGTAGAAACGAAGCGAGGAGCCGTAGAGGCTCCTCGCTTTGGGTTTGGTGAACTCTTGCTTTTCGCGGCTGGCCTGGCGCTCTTGCACCGCAAAGTGCGCCAGGCCACCCCTACTCCCGTTCCTGCCCCCCCTCGCCACCAGGCCCCAACAACGCCCCCAACAGCGCCGCTCGCCCGACCATGCCCACCAGCCTGCCCTCAGCATCAACCACCGGCAAACGCTTGATACGCCGTTCGATCATTAGCTCAACGGCATTGATAATCGGCGTGTCGGGGTTCACCGTCAGCACCGGACTGGTCATCACCGCTGCCGCCGTCAGATTCTTGAGCGCCAGCTCCAGCTCTGGCGGACGGGCACCGCCACCGATCCAGATCGCAAAGCGCTGTAACAGTCCCGGCGCTACCGGACGAGCCGCCCGGCGGAGAATATCACCGTCGCTGACGATGCCGACAACACGCCGATCCTGATCGACGACAATCACCCGCCGCCGGGGTGTCGAAAGAATACGGTCGAGTGTCTCAGCGAGGGGCGTTTCCGGTGTAACTGTCGGTACATCGCGGATCATGACCTCCCCAACGGTTTTGGCAGTGGTGAGTATTGAACCCGGCAGCACCTCACTGCTTGAGGCGAACGTATTCGCCACCGTCTGCAACAGGTCGGATCGGCTCAACATCCCAACCAGGCGCCCGGCTTCATCAACGACCGGTAAGCGCTTGTGATCATGCTCCGTCATGACCAGCGCAGCCTGGGTAAGCGAAGCCGTCGCCGAAATGGTAGTGGGGTTAGGCGTCATCACATCAGCGGCCCGTTCGGGACGAGCGGCCACTGCCGCCAGATGCGCCGCACGCTCGGCACCCGGCAATAACTGCTGCAAATGCAGCGGCAACTGACTCACCCCACGCTGGAGCAGATCGACATCGGTAACAATACCGATCACACGACGTTCGGCATCAACCACCGGCATTGCCCGTAGCCCGCGTTCGAGCAGCAGGCGTACCAACTCACCCACAGGAGTGTCTGCTGTGACGGAGATAACATCGTGATTCATCACATCGGCCACCCTGAGATGAGCAGGAAGAGCACTCCCAGTCCGCCTCGCCACCTTCACGACCTGCACCGGCGAGAGCACGATCAAACCCTCTTGCACCAACTCGCCGAGTTTGGGCAACAACCGTTGTAAGCGGTCACTCCGATCAATGCAGGTGATCACTAACGGCAGTCGACTCGGAATATCAACCAGCAGATCGCTGTGAAAGACCCCATGGGTACCGTACCCCCCAACTCCACGAAGCACGGTTACTCCCGGAGCACCGGCAGCCCGCAGCGTATCGACGATACGGGAAGCGACGGTACGGCCTTGCAAGCTATCTCCCTCATCGATGTAAATCCAGAGTTGTTGAGTCACGGCCTGCTCCATCGGAGACCTCCTCTCTGCTAGCCACCAAACCACCGACCCAACCCGACGCCGATAATGACGGCAATCAGGCCGCCGACAACACTTCCTGCCATGTAGCCTAATGCGGGCAGCCAGTTCCCACTGCTCAACAGGCTGAAACTCTCATAGCCAAAGGTTGAGAAGGTAGTAAAACCGCCCAGAAGACCGGTAACCAGCATCAAACGTACCGGCTCACTCAGCGTCAATCGCGTGGAGATGAGCGTTAACAATAATCCGATCCCCAGACAACCGAGCAGATTGATGATGAAGGTACCGTAAGGCCACGCCGTACCAAATCGCTGAGCAGCCCACAGACCGATGCCATAGCGCAGGTTGGCACCAATTGCTGCCCCCAGGGCAATCGCCAATATGTTGTTCATCAGTCCAGTTCTTTTCTCAAAGCAGAACCCAACAAAGCTACTTGTATTGTACGCCGATTTGTCAACTACGACTATGCCAAACACGCAGTAGGGGCGGGTTCCCAACCCGCCCCCTATGATCTCCCCCACCGCCGTGGATACAACTTCCCGACCGGATGGCCCATAACCCACGGTTCGGCGTAGGGGCGGGTTCCCAACCCGCCCAACCCTCCCCCCGACCTGAATACAACTTCCCGACCGGATTACCCATAACCCACGGTTCGGCGCAAGGACGGGTTCCCAACCCGCCCAACCCTCCCCACCGCCGTGGATACGGCTTCCCGACCAGATCGACTGTAGGGGCGGGTTTGGAACCCGCCCCTACAAAACCCGCCCCTACGGAATCCGTCTATCCGCATCACGACGAGTGACGTATCGTCTCACCAGGCACTATGTTCGTGTGTACACAAAACCGGTTCCCGAACACCCGATCATCGCCTCCAAAGACCGTGCCTTACGCCAAACCCAACCTATGCGCGCAACTCGCTAAAAGTGCGGGAAGGGAAATCCTCTCATCCCTCCCCGCACGAACAGCGCAGGCTTACGCCCGCACCTCCTGGCGCTGAAACAGAATGTAACCGACCGCAAACAACACAATCGTCGCTGCAATGAGGCCAGTCGCGTGCGGCCACGTGAGCAGAATGCTTTGCATGGCCGGCAATGGTGTGCCAGGAATGGCATTGTGCAACTGGATCGGCAAGATCAAGCCCAACGCCCGCACAGTCGGATTGAGCATCGCCAGCGCCACCTCCGAGAAGAGGGTGTTGGGCGAGATACGGGTCAGCATCAGTTCGAGCTGAATCTGGTTGATCAGCGCCTGTGTATCACCGGGAGGTACCGGTTGCAAGGTGCGCGCCAGCAGACTCGACAGAATCCCCCAGAATACGGTGAAGAACAGCCAGACCGCAATCGCGGCCAACGCTGCGGTGGCCGGCTGGCGAAAGATGATCGAGAAGAGCATTGCCAGCGCCAACCAGATACCACCGTAAAAGATGGTCACCAGCAAAAACCAGAAGATACGCAGCGTCTCTTCACCGGTTGGCGGTACCCCCAACTGGAGCAAGCCCATCCCGATGATCAACAACCAGATCGCTGACAATGCCAGGGCCAGGGTGCCTAAACCGGCCAGAAACTTACCCAGCAGAAGCGCATCACGGTAGATCGGTTGCGCCAGAACCTTCGACAACGTGCGCTGGTTGAACTCACCATTCACCGAGTCAAAGGCCAGCGCAATCGCGAGCAGTGGCACCAGCAGACCCAGAAAGCCGACAAACGCCGGCAAAGGATCACGCGCCGTTGTGAAGAGGCGCAAGAACAGGAACTCATCACCACTACCGGTACCGGCACGCAAGTTTTGCGCTGCTGCGTAGACAGTGCCAAAGGCGGTGAGTAAGATTAACGCCTCCAGAATCAGCATCCGCACACTGGTCAGGTAGTCGGCCATCTCTTTCGCTACCACCGCCCACAGCCCCGTCCACGGTGAACCCTCACGTTGCTGCCGGGCCGTTGCCATGCTAAGCTGTCGCTGCATAGGCTGCTCCTTTCTGGAAGTAGCGGGCATAGACCTCATCAAGACCCGGTGTGTCGATGCTTAAACCGAGTAAGCGTCCACCGGCCTCCACCACTTTACGGGCAATCTCTGCCCGCACATCAGTACGGGCTTCGACATTGTAAAAGCGCGTACCGTCCTGGGCCACGTTCAACACATCAGGGAGTTCACGCAGAGCCGGCGCCACCGCCTCACCGCCCTCTACCTCCAGGTGAATGCGGTAGGCTCCACCAAGCACGCGCTGCGCCAGCTCACTGACTGTCCCTTCCAACACCATCCGGCCTTTGTGGAACAGGCCAACCCGATCACATACCGCCTGTACCTGTTGCAGCAAGTGGGATGAGAGCAGCATCGTAATCCCACTCTCCTTCAATTTCCGGATCAGGTCGAGGAATTCGCGCACTGCCTCCGGGTCGAGCGCCAGTGTCGGCTCGTCCATAATGATCAGTTGTGGTTGCTTGATCAGCACCTCTGCCACCCCTAAACGCTGGCGCATACCTCGCGAGAAGGTCTTCACCCGCCGATCAGCAACATTGCTCAGACCAACCTGCTCAAGCGCTGTGGCAATACGCTTGCTCATCTCCGGCTCACGCATGCCATTCAGCTTTGCGATGTAGTTCAGATTTTCGCGTGCTGTCAGGTTATCGTAAAAGCCAACCTGGTCGGGCAGATAGCCAACCCGCGCCTTGACACTCAACGGTTGCCGGGCCGGGTCTAAGCCCAACACCCGCACACTACCGCTGGTTGGCTCAGTCAAGCCGAGCAGCATCAGAATCGTGGTGGTCTTACCGGCACCATTCGGGCCGAGCAGACCAAAAATTTCACCTTTACGCACAGTCAGATTGAGGCCGTCAACGGCAGTGAATGTACCGTACTGTTTGGTCAGATCACGGCACTCAACCACAACCTCTGCCATAACACCACCTCCCGGCTAGATTTGCACTGGTCGTCTCGTGCAGCAACAAAGGGATGGCAACGGTGAGCCGTCACCATCCCCACCTGCTAGCGCCGTCCGAACCGCATCACTGCCACGCCAACCCCAACCACAGCAACAGCGATCAGGGCAATGCCAACCAGCCCCCACAGCGTCGAGGTCAGCACAGTGAAGCGGAACTCACTGGTTGCGGCAGCGGCATCAGCCGGGCGAGCGGTAAAGGTCACCAGATAGTCGCCGGCAATTGCCTGGTTCGAGGGCTGCACCTTCGCCGTGACTTCAACTACCTGATCGGTAGCCAGTTCTGGAATCTGCTTCGGCTCAAACTCAACCGTCCAGCCAACAGGTGGCGAAGCGCTCAACTCAATGTTCCGGGCCGGCGCACTACCATTATTGCTTACCACCAGCTTCACCTCAGTCTGTTCGCCAATGCGCGCTTCACCCGACAACCGACCATCAGGGGTCGTCAGGAGCAGTTGTGGTTGACCGGTAATATCGGCGACCAGGCGTGTGGTTGCCTGCAAATCACCACCACGGGCCAGAATACCGATCTCATAGGTACCGGCAGGAACATCAGTCAGCGCACGAACCTCAACACTCAAATTCTTCGACTCATTGGGGCCGAATGGCACACTGGTAATGCTCTGACCGGAGAGTTTGAAATCGACCTGGAAACCGCGCGGTGCTTCGGCGAGCAGACTGACTGGCACCTCCTCAGTGCTCTCATTCTTGAGGGTCACATTGTAGCGGAAGGTTGTGCTCGGCGAACCACGCAGTGTGGGCAGATCAACGTTGAACGACAGACCGGCTGGATTGGTCGTCTTCTCCTTGAGGGTCAGGGCAATCGGAAGCGTTACCTCTTGCGAGACACCGGTGGCAACCGCCAGCATCTGGTACTCACCGGCCTTCACATCGGCAGGGGGTTCAATCCGCAGATCAAACGTCGCATTGTTGTTCGGCTCAACATACGCCGACTGGATCACCCGGCCATCACCGCGGAACGTTGCCGTCCAGCCATTGGGCACATTCCGCAGACCAAGCCGCACGATTTGGGGAGTCGTCTCCGTACCAAGCGTCAGCTTGAACGTCACCGTATCACCAACTGTAGCTTCTTGTGAAGGATAACGAGTATAAAAGAAGAGATTCCGCTGGCCTTCCTGTGCCATCGCCGGCGCTGCACCAGCAACAATCAGAAGCGCCAGCATCACAAGTACGCTAATGATGCGAAGCGTGCGCATCGTTCACCTCTCTTACTACTGACACCTGATCATCTGTCGCGGTGACCCGCTCAATTGTGAGAACATAGAGAATGATGATTAGAAGAAGATTAGCGGAGTGTTAGTGTTGTCTATGAGAAGACAGGAGATAGGAGGTAGAAGATAGGAGATAGGAGATAGGAGGTAGGAGGTAGAAGATAGGAGGTAGGAGATAAGAGTGTAGAAGAAGAGAGTGCAGGGAGATTGTGGGTTGGGTTTTGGGCCATCCATCATTCACCCACTCACAGATAACGATGGACCAGCTAATGTGATACATATATCGCGCACAACACCTGTCACCTGTCGTGTGATGCTATAAGTAGAACTTATTTCATAAAAAGTTGTACTGTCGCGCTCTAATAACTATAACTATCTCCGGTGCCATCACGTACTGGATTGGTTGCCTTGCTCGCTCATCATCCACGTGTGGCGTAGTTTGGAGTGCGGCAGCCATGCTGCCGCGCCAGCCGTGCTCACGATCTGGCGCGTGTAACGTCGTTGACCCGGCTGGTCACGCGGATGCCGGGTGTGCTCGTCATGAACATCGAATCGAGTGGCAATGAATAAGATGCCTTCTCGTAGATGTTTTTTGAAATAGGTTCTAGTCCACTTCTGAGTACAGCGGTGAGGTTTGGCATAGCGGCAGGTCTGACAAGGGTGGACACGAGCGGTTGTAGAGACCGGTACAGCACGCAGTTGCAAACCAGGCGCAGAATAATTATCTGACGTCAAATCCGGTTTACAAGAGCTTGTTTCATAAAAACCCATGCTGTCGTGCTCTTTGCCTGTCACACAGGCGAATGAACTCTTGTCAATCACCCACGACAGCATATCCTGCTCCCAGGCTGCCGGTATGGTAATAAGGAGGGCTGACAACCATCGACGGTTCTATCACACGCTGGATTGGTTGCCTTACCCGCTTGTCATGCACGTGTCGCGACGTTTGGAGTGCGGCACCATGGCTGCCGCAGCAGCCGTACTCACGATCCGGTGCGTGGCATGCCGTTGACCCTGCCGGAATTGCGGATACTGTGTGTGCTCGCCACAACCATAGAGTCTGTCAGTAATGAGTTGAGATAGCTTCTATGTAGATATTTTTTGAAATAAGTGCTAAAATTCATCGCCCATAATCGCACCATCATGCTGACAGTGACATGAGCGCGGATACGGAGAACAGAGTTTCCGCTGCGCACGCAGTGAGATCACACACCGACGAGGACACAGTTTCCAGGCCGGGTTGCTCGTGGCGCACGTTTGGCCGTGCGGAAGTCACGCTTTCGCATCCACTGCACGCACTGGCGGGTACAGGTCGTAGCGCGGGTCGGGATCGGTACGTGAGCCTGGTGACGGTGCATCTTGTTAGTCAAGATTTGACATAGCCACCATGATCAACACAGCGTTCCGTCAGCAATTCGGTACATCTGACCCACGCACGCTCAACTGCTAGCCATGCTTTGTCAGCGCATACTCCCACAGCTGATGTGGTGCAACATGAGGCGATGTGGATCGACTGAAGAGGATGTGCACAGGGAGAGTGTGCAAATGGCGCTGCAATGCTTCACGTGAGAGCGCATGAACTGACTGCGGATACAACCTAAACCGGTAAAACAGATGGTAATCAAGGATACCAAGCCGCTTGCCAAGCCAGTATAAGCGTCGACGCAACTGTATACGATACATCCAGCGTATATGGTGACAAACATTGAAAAAGATCAGACCACCTGGTTTGAGCACACGAGTGAATTCAGAAACGATCTGAAATAGAGCGTAGCGGTCTGGAATATGCTGGAAAACCCCAAATGAAAAGACAAGATCGATACTGTTATCCGGTAGATCAATGCGATCTCGCTGTGTAACGAAAAACTGTGCCCGGTCGAGGTCTTTGTGTAAATTTCGCGCTTTCTGTATTAGCGCTTCCGAGACATCGTACCCAACGTATTCATCAAACCACGCGCAGAACGCAGGTGCCAGCCGTCCGATTCCACACCCAAAATCAAGCACCCGGTGAAACTGCTGCGGATAACCGAGTTGAGAAATTTCCCGACGCAAATCCTCGACCTGAACATAGCCAGTCTGCCAGAAAGCTGGCAAATCCCAGTCGCTTTTACCGGTCATTGCCCAAAAGGGATTGAGCTTACCCAACGCATCCCACTGCTGACGATTGATATTCATCAGACCCCCCATTTTATAATAAAGAGGTAACCATGGGCGATTGTGGCATAAAGAGAAGTATTATCCGCCCCCATAACACTTTAGCGTGTGTAATCAATCATTGCATCTCGTATGACGAGCAGGGAATTGGAATATTTCCCGATCTGAAGGTGGGGTTTTTCGTGTACATTGGGGGCATATAGCTTATCTTAAAAATATCTTACAACTATAACCGCCAATCAGGCTTATTGCATAAAAGCTGTGCTGTCATGCATCCAGACTGTCACCCAGACTCACGAACGCTTGCCAATCACCACAGCCTGCCTATCCTGCTCCCAACACCTCGGTGTGGCAGCGAGCAGCGCTAGCGACCATCAATGCAATGGTGCCATCACCCGCCTGGCTAATCGCCTTGCCCGCACATCATGCGCGTATTGCATCGTGTGTGCGATATTCATGCTGCCGCAGCAGCCGTGCTCACGATCCGGTGCGTGGCGTGCCGTTGGCCTGCTCATCACGGGTATGCTGTGTGTCCTCGTCACGCTCATGTAGTCTGTAGCTTCTACATCTGTTGAAAAGAGCCATTGGCAAGCACGACATTGATGAGCACTCTCAGCAGGCAAATATCCCCTGTCGTAATGGTCTGGCTACGCTGAAGTCACTTTCAGTTTTGCCATGCTATACTACGTGTTATATGGAAGATAACAACTTTAACGTCAGAGGAGGCATGGGATGCAGCAAATCAGCGTAGACGAGGCAGCCGGGCAACTGGCCAGTCTGATCGATGCTGCGGTACGCGGCGAAGTCATCTTGATAACGACCGACGATCACCATGTCGTTCGATTGGTTCCGGTCAAACAGGTCAGACAGCCACGTCGTCCTGGTAGTGCCAGAGGTATGATCCGTATGACGGATGACTTCGATGCGCCGCTGGAAGATTTTCAGGAATATACAGTGTGAAACTACTGCTCGACACTCACAGTTTCATTTGGTTCATAGAAGATAACCTGTCCCTCAGTCTCCGTGCTCGTACATTGATTGAGGAGCCAACCAGTGAAGTGCTTCTCAGTGTGGCGAGCGTTTGGGAGATGGCTATCAAAGTCAGCCTGGGGCGGCTTCAATTGAGCCAGCCCTTCGAGCTGTTTATACCCCATCAACTGCTACTGAACGATATTACTCTGCTCGACATCACTCTCAATCACACTCTGAAGATTGCAACGTTACCATTTCATCATCGCGATCCGTTTGATCGTCTGCTGATTGCGTAAGGTCTGGTTGAAGGAATTCCAATCATTAGTGCCGATAGTATTTTCGATATGTATGGCATGAGTCGGCTCTGGTAGGGTGAAGAATGAGCCTGACCAGTAAGACATCTATCTGGAGTCGTTGTAACGAAACCGGATGTTAGCCAGTATACTTAAAGCGTATTATGCCGCGTTGCGTAGAGCAAAGCTCTACTCCAAGGCCAGAACCTATTTCAAAAATGTCTGCTTACGCTAGAATGGCGGTATGAGCAGACATGACCTCACCGACGACCAATAGGCGGTGATCGAACCGCTCATCCCCAAGAAAAAAAGCACACGGGGTCGTCCATGCACCAACGACCGACGGACACTCTGAACGACACGCTGTCTGTGATGCACACGGGCTGTGCCTGGGCAGACCTGCCAAAGGAGTACGGGGCACCCAGCACCTGCTGGCGACGATTGCACGAGTGGTCGCAGGACGAGACGTGGGAGCGCAGCTGGCGCACCCGCTTGAGCCACCGCGATGCCGACGGCAAGCTGGCGTGGGCACAGGCGTTGCTGGACGGCAGCGTCGTTCCGGCGAACAAGGGGGCCATGGCGGAGGCAAAACGAAGGTTGGCAACGGCTCGAAGGTGATGATCGTGGTCGATGGCAACGGCGTGCCCATCGGCCTGCACATGGACAGCGCACAACCGCACGAACGCACCCTGGCTGAACCGACGGTGCAGAGCATTCGTGTTCTACGCAGACGCGGTCGGCCCACCACGCGACCGAAAGCATTGGTAGCAGATAAAGCCTACGATAGCGCCGAGGTTCGCCGGACCCTGCGTCGGCGAGGGATCACACCCACCATTTCACCTATTGGGCGGCCCAACCGCACGTACCCCAAGCGCGGGCATCCGATTCGTGCCGGCACACGCTACCGGCAACACTGGAAGGTCGAGCGTTGCTTCGGTTGGATGGACAATTGCCGTCGGTTGGTAGTGCGCTATGACTGTCATCTGCATATCTATCGTGCGTTTTGTCTCGTCGCTATCATTCTGTGGTGTATTGACCGAATTTTGAAATGAGTTCTAGATAAAATATACTCATCACGTAGAATGTAGAGCAAGACTTATGTAGTTGTAGAGGAATGCTATGATCAATACCAATGCCTGGGATGTATTTATATCATACGCTAGCGAAGATAGAGAAACGGTTGCAGCGCCACTCGCTGAGGCATTACGCGTTAATGGATTGCGAGTTTGGTACGACCAGTTTGAACTCACTCCAGGGAAGCAATTATTACAATCCATTGACGAAGGGTTGCGAGAGTCGCGATTTGGAATAGTTGTATTATCACCCCATTTTTTCGCAAAAGAATGGCCTCTGCGTGAACTGGCAGGACTGTATACACGATCTATCCAGGAAGGTCAAAAACCTTTTATTATACCAATATGGTATCAACTCAATGTATCTGAAATAGCAAGATACTCTCCGCTCCTTAGCAATATCATCGCAATCCCATGGGACAGTGGCATTGAAATCGTTGTTCAAAAGATACTTTCCGTAATCAATGCAGGCCGTGTTGCAAATCCAGATCAACAATACATCAGAGTATTATCAGAGGTTTACAATACCCTTCACCACGAAGATATTGATGAAGAAATAAAACGTATACTTGCAATGTATCCTCTCCATCTTATCCAGCAAGCACTTGAGGCACTTTTACGTAAAAACGATTTACGATCTACAGTTCGTGCGAAAGCGTTTTCAATACTATGCAAACATCAAATCAGCAGAACCGAAATCATTAATGAAATATTGGCAAGTACAAACACATCCTTACTCAAAGAAATTATCACCATCCTATCGAGCACTAACATAATGCTGTCGAAAGAGCAAATTCACATTCTTCTGAGCAATCCCCACCTTCCTCGCTCTACAACTGGTCTTGGATCAATAATCCGACGAATTATTCAGCAAGATACGACCTACTCCTCCGAAGTATTTTTGCCAGCGGCAAAACATCCATCCTGGGAAGTTAAATATGACTGTATTCGATCAATTATCCGAGTTAATGATAAAGAAACGCTACGAGTTTTACTACCATTTTCCACAATGAGTTATTGGAAGGCACGGCGAACAATCGTTGAATACATTCGTGAGCGGATTCAACGAGGAGACTTAAATGCTGATGATAGACAGATTGCCGAACAGATTCTGTTGCAGATATGCTCAGACGGCAAAACGGCCGAAAAAACACCTACTATGAGATTAGCAAGAGAAACGTTAGCAACTCTTCAGGGAAAAACATTAAAACATACTAATAATCCTGTTATTTCAATTTTATTCATATCTAGTGATCCAACAGACACGGATAGACTTCGACTAGGTGCCGAAATTCGTGAACTACAGGAGCGATTACAATTGTCTAAATTGCGAGATTGTTTTATACTACATCAGCGCATGGCTGTTCGACCAATCGATATCATTCAAGCACTCCTTGATCTAGAACCACAAATTGTACATTTTTCTGGACATGGTAACGCTCGTGGAGCATTATACTTAGAAGATCGACAAGGAAAAGCACTACCTGTTGAACCGGAAGCGCTTGCAGCTCTCTTTAAACAATTCTCTAATCAAGTACGTTGTGTCATCTTGAATGCGTGTTATTCTGAAACACAAGCAAAAGCAATCTCGCAACACATCGAATATGTGATTGGCATGGATCATACCATCAGCGATGAGGCTGCGATTGCATTTTCTGTCGGTTTCTATCAGGGACTGGGAAGTGGTCGAACCATTGAAGAGTCCTACCACCTTGGCTGTGTTCATATCCATCTACATGGACTACCAGAACATCTCACTCCGGTATTGTTGAAGCGGGTATAGACCACTCCCTCACCACCACCAGCAACCAAAAGCTAAACGCCAGATCAGGCCAGAAGTAGAAAGCGTCAACCAGACCATGCGTCAGCGCACCGGCCATCGTCGCCGCAACCCCAACTGCCAGCGCCAGCGAGGGTGCGTGCATTGGTACACGCACCATGCGCCAGGTTGCCCACCCCAGCCCCAGCAACAGCAACGGCCCGCCACGGAGCAGGAGATCGAGGATCAGATTATGGGGATGCGCAGTATACACCTCGTTGGTATCACGGAGCGCCGGGTCAATGTATTGCTGATAGACAACCAGAAACTGGTCGAGACCGATCCCCAATGGATGGTCGGCCAGCATTGCCAGGGCCGCGCGCCAGGTGGATAGGCGAATAGTGCTGCTGCCGGTGAGCAGACTCAAGCGCTCGATACCGAGCGCAGACAGCATAATCGCCATCAGCAGAACACCCACACCAGCCCCGATGATCAATCGATAACGGAGCCGGGGGGTAGCAGCAAAGAAGATCAAACACCCACCGGCAACCAGTGCTCCCAGGTAGGCGCCCCGCGAGAAGGAGACGGTCAACGCCGCTAATGCCAGCAACGCAATCCCGGCAAACGTCAACGCAAGCCACTGCCTGCGTTGCTGCCATGCTGCCCATGCCAGCGCTGCGGCTAACGGCCACACTCGCCCCATTGCCAGACCAAGATTGTTGGGATGACCGTACAAACCGGTCGCCCGCACAACGCCCTCAGTTGCAACCAGGTCAGTACCATGACCGATCTTCGTGCCGAAGAGTGGCACCAGATTGACACCGCCAACCTGCGCCAGCGCCACTAACGCCGAGACGGCACCAGCCGCCAGCCAGCCGATCAGGGCAGGATAGACCACTGCCCGCCCCTGCCGCTCGTGCCACCAGATCAAGGCCGCGAAGAGCAGCGGCTCAATGATCATCCAACGCAGCTCACGCAACGCAGGGCCGCGCATGTCGGCGATGATCACGCCCCAGATACCACCGATCAACACCAGCACTGCCGGCATCATTGCCCACACTGCTACCGGCAGTGCGGGCAATGCCGGCCAGCGCATACGCCGCCAATCGCGGATGAGCGTTGCGACTGCTGCGATGATCAGTGTAACTTCGTGCAACGGGAGATAAATGCCACTGTCGCGGATACCGAAACGGGAATCGAACAGACCCTTGGGCAGGAAGTACAACGGTACCGTGATCACTACCCAACGCAGCGCCAGATCAGGCCGGGCAATGCTGAGGCCGATAAAGGGCAACAGACCGATCATCGTCAACGGGAGTTGAGCTGAGGCACGATACGCAATCGCAAGAGTGATCCCCTGCAAGGCAAAGATGATCCACTCGCGGCGACTAGCAGCGATCTGTGACCAGCGAGCGATCAGGTGATCGAGCAGCGCGAGCGCTGTGCGCATGGTAAGTGCGCCAATGACCGCAATACCGGCAAATAAGAGCAGTGGCCCGTAGTCAGCCGGAAATTGCCAGGGAAGATCGCGCACAACCGCAAAGCCGGTCGGTGCCGATCCACCGCGCAGCTCGATAACGTGAGTAGTATCGGCCAACCCATGCACAGCATTTGCCTTCAGCGTGATCGCATCGCCATCGAGAAGCACCGTTGTCGGCGATCCACCGTAGAACTCCAGACCGGTACCGGCAAACCGAACACGCCAGCCATCAACTGTTCGCTCAACTGCCGGATGGCTCCAGTCGTGAACGCCAACGTGAGCGACAGGCGGCGCTTGCATATACGCTTGCACGATCTGGTACGATGACAAAAGCTGCCAGTCACGGCTGACCAGTGCGAAATAGGGGGTCGGATCGGCGGGGTCGGGTTCGGCATAGCCGCCATAACGCAGCATCCAGATATTCATCACCCCCATCCAGGGCCACTCGCGACGGGCGCGCTCAATCTGGGCAACCAGATATGCCCCCTTCGTCTGTTCATCAACCGGCGGCCCCCACACGAAACGACGTTCTGCCGGAATCGTATCTGGCGCAGCATTGTAGCCGAACTCAGTTACCCACACCGGCGTCGCGACATCACCGTGACGCTCCATTACCTCACGCAGCAAGACGACACGGCTGACGTCGTTGCGCGTATCAATAGGCCGGTGCCAGTTCCAGTTATCACGTCCTCGCAAGAAAACGTAGCGATGTTCGGTGGGTGGTTGACCAAGACCGTAATTCTGAGCTGCCATAATATCGAAGTAAGCAGCTCCTCCCAGACGATAGATTGCATCGAGATATTCAAGCTCAGTCATTGGCGCACGCGGATCAAGCCCATCCGTCGGCGCCAGACCGGGGAAGAGGACAACGGCATCAGGGTTGGCAGACTTCACCGCTTCATAACCAACCCGCAGCAGGGCAAGAAAATCTGCCGGTTTCGGCTCTTGCCAGCCCCATTCATTCTTAAGGTTCGGTTCGTTCCAGATTTGAAAGTAGGTTACCTTCCCCCGATAGCGCGTTACCAGCTCGGTCAGAAAGCGACCATAATCCGCCAGATCATCAGGCGGCCCGGTTGAGTTGCCATCAACTGCTAGCCCGGCCACAAATTCCGGCGTTGATCGTCCCTGCTCGCGCGCCCAATCGGGTGGCCGATCCACGCGCATAATCAACTCGATCCCGTGCGCTACCGCTGCATCTACAATGCGGTCGTACTTGGCCCAACTCGAAACAACCCCAATCGTTGCCTCGTTTCGCCGGTCGGTGAAATCACCCCGCCCGTGAATCTCAATATCTTCCCAGGGCACCTGCATGCGCACGTAGCGCGCACCCAGCGCACGCACCAGAGCAAAGGTACGGTCGGCAGCCGTTGGATCAGGTTCAAGGTGAAGATTAAAAACATTGACCCCCAATGCCGGGCCATCGGTGTACGGGAAGGGAGAGGAAATTGGCGACCGGGAAGCAATTCCGCGCAGCGCAGCATTATCAAGCCAGACGACAACACCGAGTGCAGCAGTCAGCAGCACTCCCAGACTACAGAGCAAGAACATGCGAAGAACGGTGTTGCGCCACATAGCGCGGAGAGTATAGTCGAGCAGATGTCTGATGTCAAGCAGGAGCGGTGAGGCGTAGTTGGGGAGGAAATAGGAGATAGAAGAGAGCAAATAGGAGGTAGAAGAGAGCAAATAGGAGATAGAAGAGAGCAAATAGGAGAAGGGAGCAAGTAGAAGCAGCAGTTTCTGCAACACGATCAGACGATGTGATGGCATGAGACGATCAGCGTTTTGAGGATACGCATCAGAAGCACGATTGCGACCTCTGGCTCATTGTGATAGCGCTGCACCGCTGTGTACTGGCGCTGGGCTATCCCCTGGGAGCGCGAGCCTCCGGCTCGCTCATCATCTTAAGCAAGCGTCTCCCCTCTCTTTATCCTCCGTGGCGCTGTAGTGCATCTCCCACCACTGCAACATCACAACCCCAGCACTGGGTTATCCCCTGGGAGTGCGCGCCTCCGCCTCGCTCATCACCTCACGCAAGCCTCTCCCCCTGGGAGCGCACGCCGCTTCACTCATCACCTCACGCAAGCATCCACCCCTGGAAGCACGAGCCTCCTACTCGCTCGTCACCTCACGCAAGCATCCACCCCTGGGAGCTATGCATTACCCACAACTGGTGTCAACCACGTGCGTATCAGCGGGGATGATCGCTATTGGTGTTGTTTTGAACGACTGGCCCGGTGGCAGTGCGCTGCTCCAGCCGTGCCGGCACGTGCTGGATGGATTGCCGTACCCGCTCGTTATGCGCGTGTCGCGTGGTTTGGAGTGCGGCAGCCATGCTGCCGCGCCAGTCGTGCTCACGATCCGGCGCGTGGTGGAGCGGTGCCCCGGATGGTCACAGCACGAACAAATAGCTGTATCTCGTTCTCATCCCGCCCACCGGCAGGAATACCGCTTCCAGCCCGGATTGCCCTCGTATGGAGTGCGGCAGCCATGCTGCCGCGCCAGCCGTGCTCACGATCCGGCGCGTGGCGTACTGTGCCCCCATCCTGGTCACGGGGGTGCTGGATGGGATCGTGCCGATCATCGCGTCCGTCAGGCATGCATGCGATTCCTGCCCGTAGACGGTTATGTTGCAAGAGATTCGTGCCTGCGCACCAACGGCCACGGCCAGCACCTGACGGTGGTGGCGATGATGCCGGCACGCGGGCTTCCAGCCCGCGCCACGGGGAGCGCTGGCAGTCCGGCCTAACGCAGCGCGACATGTGGGTAATGCATAGCCCTGGGAGCGCGCGCCGCCGGCTCGCTTATCACCTCACGAAAGAGCATCCTCCTGGGAGCGCGCGCCGCCTCGCTTATCACCTCACGCAAGCCTCTCCCCCTGGGAGCGCGCGCCGCCTCGCTTATCACCTCACGCAAGCCTCTCTCCCTCTGTGTCTCTGTGGTTCATCTCCCACCACTGCAACGCAACAGAACCAACATTCGGGGAAGACAACAATTTACCGACTAACGCACCTTCTGTCGTATCAGGAGACATTATCTCAGTCTTCTGCTCTCCCCTCTCCTACGCCACATTCAAAGATGAACAGGCTATATGAGCAAACCCTACTTCTGCTGGAGCTACCAGGCAGGCTTACCCTCATGAACTGTCTCCAGCAGTATCTGCAAATTTTCTGGCTGTTTCGAGATGGGTTAACTTACCCGGCTCACTGCTACCCTTTAGTCAAACAAATAGTCCTGGTGTACCACGATTAACCGGCATAGCCCTCCCTTTCACAGACGAACATAGCGCAGGTGCGTCGCAGTAGGGCTTGCAAGCACTCTGTCAATCCGAAACTGCGGTAGCGGCTCATGCAGGTTCTCGAACAGACGCCGTCCACCGCCGAATATGACCGGGATCAAAGCGATTTCCAGCTCATCAACCAAACCCAGGTTCAGGTACTGCTGGATAACATTTGCACCACCGGAAATGCGGATGTCACGCTCTCCTGCCGCTTCCCGTGCCAGCGCCAGAGCCTGTTCTGGGCCGTCATTGACAAAGTAGAATGTGGTTCCACCCGGACGTACCCAGGGATTGCGGCGCTCGTGCGTCAGTACGTACACAGGCGTGTGAAACGGCGCTTCTTCGGGCCATCCACGTTCACCACCTTCAAACATGCGCTTGCCCATGATATGGGCGCCAGTGCGCTCGAAGGTGTGACGCACCATGTCGTTAACCGGGCCAGTCTCACCTCCAGTTCCCAGTTTTAGCTTCTCGCGCAGATACTGTTGACTGAGCGCCCAGGCCATCAGTGCACCCCATTTCGCGCCCCAGTTTTTGTAGGTTGGGTCGCTGAAATGCGCCATGTCCATACCTTCCGGCGCCATGAAGCCGTCGAGGCTGAGGCTAATGTTGACGAATACCTTGCTCATAATGTTCCTCCTGGATGTAGGATAGCGATCCGATGTCACTCAGTCCTTATTCGCCTCGATCAGCATGGGGGTGAAACCGCCGGCAATGAGGCGGCGACCGTCGAAGCGGGATGCCAATTTTGAAATTGCATGCGCGGGTCGTCTGTTACCTTCGTCATCCCTGCATCCCGAATAGCTTTGTCGGGCCATTCGACAAATGACAAAACAGCGGTTTCGCCCTCGCGTGCGCCGGCTACTTGAAGAAAGGTCGGGTATTGGCCGGCATCCAATCGTACCTCACTCGCATGGTATGTTGAAGCCCCAGAGCCGATGGGATCGAGCCAACACTGGACAACGCGAACGGCGCCGTATTCTCGCAACACCTGCGCGGAAATGTAGGCCAGTTCCTCGTAGGCCGTTTTGTTTTCGATAGGGACGGGGACAAGGTAGAAGTCAAAATAGGGCATACCCGCGCACTCCTTTCATACCCTCAGCTTTCCTCGAAATCCTCGTGCGGCATAGTAGGACTCGGCGCCGTTGTGATAGGTGAAAACGTGGTTGTAACGCCGGTCGCAGAAGAGCGCACCGCCAAGCGCGCGGATCTCGGGCGGAGTCATCACCCAGCTCGAGGTCTTCGTATCGAACTCCCCAAGCTCTTGCAGCTTTCGATACTCCTCCTCTGTCAAAAGCTCGATACCCATCGCGGCGGCCATTTCCAGCGCACTGCTTTGAGGCTTGTGCTCTTTTCTGGCCTCGCGAGCCTCACGGTCGTAGCAAAGACTTCGGCGTCCGCCCGGACTCTCCGGTGAGCAATCGTAAAACAGGTATTCACCCGTTTCGCTGTCGTAGCCAACCACATCTGGTTCGCCGCCGGTTCGTTCCATTTCGTTGAGCGACCAGAGCTTATCGGGATGCGCTTCGAGCCTCGCCTGCACGCTCGACCAATCAAGACCTCTGTGACGGTGCATATTCTTTTCAAAACGGGCCTTCAATGTCTTGAGGAGTTGCTCGTGTTGTTCGGCTGATAGTGTGACTTTCTCATCATGAATTTTTTGCATAGCTTCATTCCATCTATAACCAATGTTCTCATCCAGATACGATACGTGATAGGAATGGAAGTGCTGATCATGCTAATTGCAGCACTCGCACTACGTGGTGCACCTTCACTGCATCATGCCAGATATACTCGTCGGCGCTTACAAAAAGGCAGGTGTAGCCCACTTACGAGGCACGGAGAATCTTCTCCATCTTGCGGCCCTTCGCCAGCTCATCTACCAGCTTGTCCAGATACCGCACCTGCTGGGTCAAGGGGTCTTCAATCTCTTCAACCCGATAGCCGCAAATCACACCGGTGATCAACGAGGCATTCGGGTTTAACGTTGCCTCGGCAAAGAAGGTCTCAAAGGTCGAATTTTCCCGGATATGTCTGAGAATATCCGCCTCGTCGTAACCCGTCAGCCAGGTAATGACCTGATGCAGCTCGGCTTTGGTTCGCCCCTTCTTCTCGATCTTCGCCACATAGTGTGGGTAGACCGAGGCGAAGGTCATCGTGCGAATGCGTTCGTTGTGGTTGGTAGCTTTGTTCATAACTGTAGATCCTGTTGATCCTGATGGATGGTGCCTGACGCTCCGGTAGCAGCGGCGAGTTACTAATCAGATCGAGTAATGCACATTTTATTCATTCGCTTTCAACTCATAGAGGTTTTCGACCCGTTACCACTCGTACAGGCGGAAACATGTGGAAGTTCAATCCAGAGCGGTTGACTGCATGCCAGCCTAATTCTTTTAGAGTCTGAACATACTCATCAGTACACTGAAAATCGAGCAAGGCTACCTGACCATTTGGCTTTAACACGCGTGCAATTTCACGTATGGCTTGCTCGCGACCCTCTTTTGTGGGAATGTTGTGGATTGCTAAACTTGAAACGACCACATCAATCGTATTGTCTTCAAAAGGCAATTTGCGCATATCCCCTGTTTTCACTTCCACAAAATCGGCAACCCCTTCAGCTTTTGCATTCGCCAGCGTGGCTTCTGGTGTATTGCCAGATAGATCTTCATGCTGCCAAAGGTCTATCCCAATAGCTTTGCCTGTTGTGAGTCGTCGAGCGGCTGCGACGAGCAACAACCCTCGTCCACAGCCCACATCCACAATCGTTTCTGTCCCACGCAGAGCCAGTGAATCGATTAACTTTTCTCGTAGTTGAAGTTTGCCAACTTTGCTGCTCCATATCATCAGGAAGGCAGTTACAACCATACTCGTTCCAGCTAGTAGCCCCCAGGCCAATAGGATTCCGGCTATCAGCGATTGTATAGATGCAAAGACATATTGCAGAACGATACCTGCAATCATGGAGGCAATACCGGCGATGAGCAAGTTGCGGATGACCGGCGGAGCGTCTACTCCATAATCACTTTTCATCGAAGGCGTTTTATTCATAGCGACACCAGGTCGTATTGGATGCTTTGCTAATCATGCGAGAATATACGAACGCCGGAGATCAGCCGCCGCTAGTATGTTTCGAGAATAACAGACCTCCTCATTGCGGTCGGCTGCATCCCCTGGTTCGGCGCGGCTTCGATACCAAAGTGTGTGCGCAACACCTCCCCATACTCCTCCGCACTCCCCAACTCCCGCTCCTGCCGCTCACCCCCTCGCGTGATAATCAGCCGCCGCTCACTCAATGTCACCCGCCCATCCGCTGTCGCCAAAGAACAGATTCGTCGCTGCGTGAAGTGTGACTCAGGTGAGGTCTGATGATAGCGGCACATCCCTGCATAATCAGCGTAGACGTGCGGCTCCAGGCTGAAGCGGTATTGCGCCTGCCACTCGTCGCCCTCTCGGCGCTCCATCAGGATTAAACGCCCGTCGCCGACCTCCTCAATGCGGTAAGCGCGCCGACCCTGCACCTGCTCCGTACGCGCATCCAGAAGCAGCGGCTCACGGAAAGAGTCACCGAAGCCAACGTCTACCAGCCAGCGCTCCGCAAGTGTGACCATCAAGGTCATGTGGTCGAACTCCGGCCCGAACTCACCGCGCTTATTCATCACGCCTGCCGAGAGCATCTCAACCTGGAAGCCTAAGGTCCGCAGCAAGGAAGCGAACAGCCCGTTCAGCTCGTAACAGAAGCCGCCGCGCTGGCGCAATACAATCTTCTGGAAAAGGGCTTCATCTGTGAGGACGATAGGCTCATGCCAGTGGATGCTAAGGTTCTCGAAAGGCACTGAGAGCAGGTGCGCTAGGTGCAACCGCCGCAAGGTCTCGGCGGTGGGTGCCAGCGGGCCAGCATAATTGATGCGGTTGAGATAAGCAGTTATATCCATGCGAGACATATCTCCTGTTTCACGACTCGTAAGCGCCGAACGGTGTGCGTTACCTGCGTGTGGGCGGGCGTGGACTCTGCTTGGGAGCAGGAAAAACTCGAAGCCAGAAAAATGCTCGAAAATGCCGCAGAGTCCCACACGTCAGATGCACGCTTTGTTGGGCGTGTTTTGCAGAAAAGATATTTCTATTTGGTTTCGTTCTTGTCAGGCTTGTAGGAAAGAACAACAACGCCTGAACTGAATGTCTTTGTCTCAATTAGTTTTAGAGATTTTTTCTCGCTCCTATCTTGGAAAAGGCGCTTCCCGCTTCCAACTACAACAGGAAAAACCATGAGTCTATATTCATCAATAAGGTCATATTGCATTAGCGAATTGACAAGAGTGCCACTTCCAAAAATCAAAATATCGAGACCCGTCTGCTGTTTCAATCTTGATAGTTCATCATAAACATTGCTTCTGATGATTATTGAATTATTCCACGTGGCTTCTTGAAGGGTTGTAGAAACAACATACTTGGGAATGCTGTTCATTCTTACGCCATAATCGCCTGTGCCAGACATGTTTGGCCAGGCGGCTGCAAACCCTTCATAGGTTATTCGTCCCAAAAGAAGAGCGTCGCAAGCAAAGAGTTCGTCATATTTGTACTTCTGCTGTTCTGCACTCCCAAACTGGAAAGACCATTGATTTGGGGCTTCCATAACACCGTCCAACGTCATGAACATTGATACAACGATTTTTCTCATGTGAATTCTCCTTTTCTACTTGTTAAAAGATGTGTTTTGGTGATTAAGGCATAAGACCAATATGCAAACTTGTGTGAAACGCCCAACGCCTGAATTAGGCCGCACTCGCACCCAACATCCTGTTACCCCACGCGCGTTGCGATCCACCAAGTGGTACCCCCGGCGTCTTTGACCCCGCCACGCTTGTCCTCATCGCCTTTCTGCACGGGCTCCTGGATGGAAACTGCACCTTCATCCAACGCCTGTCTGTAAGTGGCATCCACGTCCTTGACATAGATATGCACATGGGCCGGAACGGGTGGCCAGCCTGGTGCAGAGTCAGCCAGCATGACTACCGTATCGTCTATCCGTACCTCCGCATGCATTAGTCGGCCTTGGTCATCTGGGAAGCTCCTCAGTAGCTCACCATTGAAGACGCGCTCAAGGAACCGAATTGTTGCTGCCGCATCTGACACGATCAGATACGGCGAGACGGTTGTGTAGCTGTCCGGCTTGAAGTCAGTCATGAGGGTGTCCTTGTGTGGCCTAACGCCTGAATTAAGCCGCACCACGAAGCGGCGTCGGCTTGAATGAATTGTTAGGCGGCGGCTCCGATGCCATGACCGCCAACTGGAACAGTCTCATGGTGCTCGTCCAATGCTGCAATCAGTGGTCTGCCACAGGCAATGGCATCTTGGACAGACGGCAGTGAGAGTGACGCCTTGTGGCTCTCTGGGCTGTCCCAAACCTCTGTGATCCAGATTGCGTCAGGATCTTTGGGGTCTTGAGCGACAACATAACTCAGGCAGCCCGGCATGCTCGAAGCACCTTCAACGAGAATGGCGATCAATGCGTCACGCTGTCCTGGTGTGGCCCGCATCTTGCCGATTAACCCATACATGCTTTTTCTCCAGTGGTTGAAACCATTGATGCAGCAGTGAGTGCCACGCAACCAACGACGGCTGTAACGACAAATATTCGTCTGCTGAGATGCACGTGAGCCGCCTAACGTTCCGATTCAGCAGCGCTATCGCGCCGTCCGCGGCAACCAGTTGCTGGCAAACAACTATGAGAACACCTACCGCGCACGCACATATCGACACACTAACGCGCCGGTGCTGGCTCTGGCACTTGATACCAATTCAAATGGAATCAGCGCTCCGCCCCTGGGGAAAATTGTCTTCCCCCCACCGAGGACAATCGGTTCTATTGTAAGCAACAACTCATCGACAAGGTCGGCGGCCAGCAACGTCTGAACCATCATTGCGCTGCCATAAACGTAGATATAGCCACCCGGCTGCGCACGGAGATCGGCCACCGTCTTCACGAGATCATCGCCCCGAATAATCGTGGTCGGATGCCATGTGATGTCTTGATCGGTGAGCGTATTGGAAACCACATATTTCTGCACACGGTTGATCCAGTCAGCAAAAGGGTCTCCGGAACGTCCAGGCCAGGCGGCGGCTGAATTCTGGTAAGTACGACGACCTTGCAAGAGTGCATCGCTCTGACTGGCCAGTTCGTCGAAGATACCCCCCATTACTACCGGGTCGAAATACTGTACCGACCATCCACCGTAACGAAAGCCCCCGTCGGTGTCTTCATTGGCTGCCCCTGGAGCCTGTACCACGCCGTCGAGACTCATAAATTCTGTGATGAGTGTTTTCATCGTTGCTCCCGCGTCATTGATGTTCTGATGAATGTGTGTGAACCAGACCAAAGCCGGATTAGGTACGGGCATCCGCAGTTGGCCTGCCGTATACAGATCATCGAGTTCGCCGAACCGAACTGCTACGTCGCCGTCGACAATGATCGAATATTCACCAGCATAATCACCGTCTGCATGCCATCTGTGCGGTCTTGCACTGGGACAAGCCACAGCCCGGGAAGCAGTGCGCACTCGCCGTCGCCCAATACGTATTAGATGGCGGGCGTATCAAGCCACTTGCAAAGGGTGCAGGCATCCTTGTTGCGAGTGTCATCACGCTCTCGATGCTGGACATTGTCGGCTTGCCGGCAAAGAGATGATTGCCGCCACAATGGTCGAAGGGCAGATGAGTGTTGACAACGATGTAAACGCTGGCGAAATCAAAACCCTGCTCGTTCGACGGATAAGTTTGGAGAGGCATAGCCGCTGCCGGGTGAAGTTCTGTTATGCCGGTATCGACCAGCCTGCGCCCGTTGGGATGAACAATGGCATGTACATAGATATTCACTCCTTCACAGCAGGTCGTTCGGCAATGAGGACGGACGTGACAGCGATTACCCTTTCCACGGGAATGCGGCTTGATCGTTGTAGATAGTATAGAACATATTTTCTATTTGTCAAGACGACAAATCGCTGTCGCTCCGCATGGTACCAGCAACGTGAAGCGGAGCGCCTGATAGTTGGCGAGACAGATCACACAACGTCATCGATCATCGCCAATGTGAACAAATCCTTCCAGCCGCCGTATCGGCGATAGAACTCGTGCAAGCGATTGGGAATCTCCGGCGCAAGCGGTTGCTGTTGTTGCAACCTTATATTCACTACACTGATTAATTCAGATCGCCTTTGCCACGTATGTAACCGGTCAACGATCAAAGCCTCATCTTCACCGCACACGCGAAACGCCGTTGCGCCGCAGGTTTGCTTCGCGCCAGACACGCACAGCACCGCGAATGAAACGAAAAGCAACAAACGCCAGGATCAGGGCAATAACGAACGCCAACACCGGTAAGAAGATCGATAACAGGCTGAGTACAAACGACAGCGCATCTTCCAGAAAGCTCACAAATGAGTTGGCTGTCCCTCCGGTAGCAGCAGTCACCGCCGGACGAATACTGGTGCGCGCACTCTGGGTACCAGCAGCGGCAATGATCGCCGCACCGGCAACAACTGCTGGATGGATAGCGACAATATCACTTGAGGCAGCCAGGGCAACGATTGCGCCGGCAATTGGACTGATAACCAGGCCGATAATGTGCAGGACACTATCAACCGCCGGGACTTTGTCGCCGATAAAATCGACAATGGCCAGTATCACCAGCACAATCATCGTGATCGGGTGTGAGAGCAGATCGAACGGTTCACCCAATTGAATCAGGCCAAGGCGGGAGAGAACACTGACGGTGAGGAGAGGAAGATACGCATTAAGACCGGTAGCCGTTGCCAGACCCAATGAGCTGGCCAGCGCAATGATTGTCTCCATAGCCATACTCCGCGGTTGAACGGATTGCGCAAGCGCATTATTCTTGCATGCAGAAAACCCGCGTTACCCGACTGGTAACACTCTCTGATTAAACGCGCAACCGGGCTGAAAAGTTGCGCGGCGATTAGCGTATCATGCTAACACACTGCTACCCATCCTGGGTACCACAAAGCACACGGAGATGGTATGTCTCGTCCATTTGGCGGTCGTCCGCGTCCAATCCCTGTCCGAGCACGTCCACAAACCTGGCGGCAATGGGTACGAGAGACCCGTAAAGCCTTACGCAATGTTCCCGCAGCCTTCCGCCTGGTCTGGCAGGCTGATCGCACCCATACGATTGCGATGGCATGTATCACGCTGCTGGCCGCAGGGTTGCCACTGGCGCAGGCGTATATGGCTAAACAGATTGTTGATACCGTTGTTGCGGCTGTGCAACAGGGTCTTACCGCGTTGAGTGGCCTTGAGCAAACGTTGCCGTGGTTGTTGGGTGAATTCGGGCTGATTACGCTGGGAGCAGTGCTGATGCAGATGCGAACGCTGAGTGAACACATCTTGAATGCCCGGCTGAGCAATATGGTCAACGTCATGATTATGCAAAAAGCGCTGCTCCTCGATCTGCACTATTTTGAAGATGCTCAGTATTATGACAAGTTGCAAAACGCACGTCGCGAAACCAACTGGCGGGCCATGGCAATGGTGAACACCGCATTCAGCGCCATTCAACAAATATTGACCCTTGGCTCGTTTGCGGCCAGTCTGCTCTGGTTTAGCCCTCTCATAGCGTTGATCTTGTTTGGCGCAACCATTCCGGCCTTTCTCGCTCAGACTCATTTTAGCCAGTTACGGTTTCGCTTACTGACCTGGCGCGCACCAGAATTTCGCCGCATGCAGTACCTTGAACATCTGCTGACCGTTGATACTGCGGCGAAAGAGGTAAAATTGTTCGCACTTGGTTTGCCACTGCTGCAACGCCATCAGGAACAGTATCAACGCTTCTTCACTGAAGATGCAGCTCTGGCCCGCCGCCGTTCGCTGATCAGCATGGTGTGGGGGGTCGTAGCCAGCGCCGGTTATTACGTCGCATACGGATGGATCATCTGGCAAACAGTGGCTGGCGCAATTACCATTGGCGGCATGACCTTCTATTTGACCCTGTTTCGCCAAAGTCAGTCAGTCGTGCAGACCTTGTTCGGCAATCTGGCGCAGCTCTACGAAGGTGGATTGTTTTTGGGAAATCTATTCGATTTTCTGGCGCTGGAGCCACAGATGCGCAGTGGTCGCAATCTCCCGGTACCACCCATCATCCGCCACGGCATTGAGTTCCGTAATGTCAGTTTTCGTTATCCCGACCGGGAAGATTGGGCATTGCGCTCGATCAATCTGCACATTGCACCGGGCGAGAAGATCGCCCTCGTAGGCGCAAATGGGGCCGGCAAGACGACCTTAATCAAGCTGTTGACCCGACTGTACGATCCGACTGAAGGTCAGATTCTGCTCGATGGTGTCGATCTGCGCGATTATGATCTTGAGCAATTACGCCAGCGGATTGGCGTCATTTTTCAAGACTTTGTTCGCTATCAGGCCACTGCGCGCGAGAATATTGGGTTTGGTCAGATTGATGATCTGGCTAACGAACCGCGCATCCGTTCGGCAGCCGAGCGGGGCGGGGCTGATGAAGTGCTGCGTCATTTGCCTGACGGCTACGAGACGATGCTGGGACGCTGGTTTGAAAATGGGGCCGAACTGTCGGGTGGGCAATGGCAGAAGATAGCGCTTGGCCGCGCCTTTATGCGTGATAGCGAAATCCTGGTGCTCGATGAGCCAACGGCTGCGCTCGATGCCGAGCGTGAATACGAAATCTTTCAGCGCTTTCGTGATTTAACTGCCGGACGGATTGCGGTGTTGATTAGCCATCGCTTCTCGACGGTACGGATGGCAGACCGGATTGTGGTGCTCGAACACGGGCAGATCACCGAGATGGGTACCCATCAGGAATTACTGGCCCGTGATGGCACTTACGCACGGCTGTTCCACATGCAGGCAGAGGGCTATCGGTAGGCAACATTATGTTGAGTAGCAAATACGCTCGTGTTGACCCTGATTGTGCTACATCGCTTACCCTTCACGTGAGGCGCGAAACGAAGTCGGCTGATGGATGCGGTCGGATGGTGTTCGTTGAATGCGCTGGCGTCGGGGACGCGACACATATGCGATCAGCGGCCAAACCAAAGCGGCAATGACTAACACCAGTAAGCCCTGGGTCAACATGATTACGCCAGCCATATCCATCTTCGTAGCTCCTTGCCGAATGAAGAACTATCTCAAGCTGCTAGTAAGTATACTCTAATATAGTGATTTTGTAAACCAGATACCGTAAAAACGAAGAGGGTAAAACCTGAACTGCGGAGATACACGTACCTGATGGATAGCACAGGTGTAGCGTACTGAAGCATGGCTTCTCGCTCCGCGATCAGACCTGGAAATTGTTGGGCTAGCGATCCAGCAATGCTTGAGGTGCATTCTGCTCGTCAATACCCACAACATCCTCCGCACCGTGCACCAATAACGCTGAACACATGCTGTACATTGAATGGATTGGCCTTACCCGCATCTTCAGAATCTCTTCAGTTTTTCTTCGGTTTCTATTCAGGCTTGATCGGTATACTGCCTTTGCCGACAGCAATGAGGACGGCAAGGAAAGGATACAACGATGATACGTTATCTCGCTATGTTACTCGGCATTGCGACGCTCGGTGCACTGACCTGGCCTGCCGGTGCAGTGCATGCTCGACCGGGCCAGCCCGACACTCCAATCACTGTCACCGGAACGGTCGTGTCGTTCAACTATGCGCCACGGGGCGAAATAGATGGCTTCTATCTCGATAGCGGTGTCGAAGTCCGTACACCAAAGCATTGGGAATGGGAACTTTCCCAGACCATAACCATCGGCTCGTCGGTACAGGTAGATGGCCGCCAGCGTATTGGCCGCCGGGGTGAAATCCACGTCAAGGCACAGGTTATTACCAACCTGACCACGAACGCCCGTTTAGTCATCGAAGAGGTCGTCAACCTGGAAGGCCAGGTGGTAAACTACACCTATAGCCGCAGTGGCCGAATTGATGGCTTTGTGCTCACTACCGGCGATGAGGTACGCACACCACCACACCTATCGGCAGCTATCACGAACACGATCCCGCCTGGTTCTGCGGTACAGGTAGCTGGTGTGCGCAAAACCGGTAAATACGGTGATGTACATATCAAACCCGACACCATTACCAATCTTGCAACCGGCACGGTAATCGTCATTCCGTAGCAAGAAGGCAACGCTTATTGTGATGCTGTCGGAAGGTTTGGGTGCGACCACGATGGTCGCATCCGAATTCCATTTCAACCGCAACGGCTGCTACGAGTCAGGGGTAGTTTTATGAAATCAACAGAAACTGATCGCGAATTACACATTCTGGTTATCGAAGATGAGCCAACCATCGCCGAATCCCTCCGCGTTGGCTTAACGTATGAAGGTATGCGGGTCACTGTGACAACCGAAGGGCGGAGCGGTTTACAAGTGAGCGAAGAGCAAGAGGTTGATCTGGTCATCCTTGATCTGATGCTCCCCGACATCGACGGCATGGTTGTTTGTCGGCGCCTGCGCGCTCGTTCCAGCACGCTACCCATCATCATGCTGACGGCCCGTGGTGAGGTGCAAGAGCGGGTACAGGGGTTACAATTAGGAGCCGACGATTATATCGTCAAGCCATTTAGCTTCGATGAATTATTAGCCCGCGTCTACGCTGTCTTGCGGCGAGCTGGTGTCAGTCGGCCATCAACCGTGCTGCGGATTGCCGGTCTCACCCTCGACACCGAAACCCGGGAAGTGACGCTTAATGGCCGGCAATTAGAGTTGACCCCCACCGAATTCGCACTCCTTGAGCTATTCATGCGCCATCCCCGTCGGGTATTTACCAGAGAGACCCTGCTCAGTCGGGTATGGGGGTTCACGTATGTCGGCGACTCAAACATCGTTGAAGTACATATGAGCAATCTACGTGAAAAGATAGGTGATCATGAGCGCAAACTCATCCGTACCATCTATGGCGTCGGCTACTGTTTACGGCCTGAAGATGAAACAGCAGTGGCATAGATTATCGTTGCGGCAACGACTGGCGTTGTTGTACAGCGGCCTGCTGGCCCTGCTTTTATGTCTACTTGGCTTCGGCTTCTACCTCGATATGCGCCAGTTTCTCTTTGAGAGCACCGGTCTGCGGATTCGAGCGCAAGCCAAACCAGTGATCGAACAATACCTGTTTGAGCACCCTGACCCGGCTACACAGTTGCCGTTAATTGCCGAACAGTTGAGCCGTGATCTGACCTCGCGCGATACCACCGCTCTGATCTTCGATCAGGCAGGGGCGTTGTTAGCCAGTGGTCGCCGATTACCAGAAGAGCCGCCGGCTCAACCGGTCGAAGCTTCGTATGTCAATATGGCACTGGCCGGCCACAATAACGTGAACGTTATTCAGGATGATGGCGATCAGCGGATGCTGAGCCTGCTGATCCCACTACGACCGGCACCAGGAGCACCCCAAGTGTTTGGCGTGGTGCAAATGAGCACTCCCTTAAGCCCAATTGAGACGACTCTGCAACGCCAAAGCATCATTATTGTGTCAAGTATCGTCATCGTTCTCCTCGCAGGCAGCCTCATCGGCTACTGGTTAACCAGCTCGACGCTGCGGCCATTAAGCGACTTAATCGTTGCCTGTCAGAAGATTGCCCAGGGCAATCTCCGCCAGCGCGTACCGGTGATTTCGCCGCACGACGAGATTGGCAAGCTGACGCAGGCTTTTGACGAGATGGTTGAGCGCCTGGAACAAAATTTTCAGGCTCAACGACGCTTTATCGCCGACGCTGCTCACGAAATGCGCACACCGCTAACCGCATTACGCAGCGGGCTAGAGGTGCTGTTACGCGGTGCCCAGGATGACCCGCAAACGGCCTTCCGCCTGATCCAAAGTATGCATCGTGACGTTGTCCGCCTGTGCAATGTCAGTGAACAGTTACTCGACAAAGCCCGCTACGAGTCGGGTCGTTCATTGAACATACAACCGGTGACAATGACCGATTTTCTCGTCGAATTTACCGCCCAGGCCCGGCTCTTAGCCGGCGAACGACGGGTAATCCTCGAAAGCGGGCCACCCATTCAGGCCTGGATCGATGGCGACAGCGTCAAACAAGCGCTTTTTCACCTGGTTGATAATGCGATTCAACATACGGCGGCGAACGGTACCATTCGCTTAGGCTGGAAGGTTGATCAACAACGGTTGTGCTGTTGGGTGAGTGATAATGGCGAAGGAATTGCCGAGGCCGATCTGCCCCATGTCTTTACCCCATTTTATCGAGGTGACCGCTCCCGTTCGCGCCGAACCGGTGGTACTGGCCTGGGACTCACGCTGGTGCAGAGCGTTGCCCACGCTCACGGTGGTGAGGTTGCGATTTCGAGCCGGCAAGGCGAGGGGACAACAGTGACGATCATTCTGCCTCTCACACCACCACAGACAAATCACAGTAGAACTTAGAACATGTTATGTAAAGTTGAAATTGAGGATGAAAAGGTGCGAGAGCTGCATCCTATTCACCGTATCACTCTCGATCAGGTGACTAACGCACTATCACGATGGCACATTGATGGGCAAGCGCTGCCTCTACCGTCGCAAGGCACTACGTTGATGCCCATTGCAAACAGCGATAGTGTGAGGATTCGGCGTGTTCTCAGGTATTCAGGAGTGGTGCACGTTTGCAGAAGCGGTTCTCATGGCAAGCCAGAATCGCTTCTAAGCAATCATTAAACCACACTTGAACAAATCTTGAGCTTCATTCTGCATACTGGCTCTGCTGAAGTCGGTAATGACGTGTATATGCAGAGGTGGTAGATGCAGCGACTATTTGTGTTCTTGCTGGTGATCCTGGCGGCGTGTAGCCAGTCAACACCCGCAACCCCAATGAGTGGCATGGATCACTCAACAATGCCGATGGCCCATGGCAATGAGCCATATGATGCCCTGTTCATTGATAGCATGATCGTCCATCACGAAGGCGCGGTCACAATGGCCCGCCAGGCCTTGCAAGAGAGTCAGCGTGCCGAGATTCGGCAACTGGCCGAGGCGATTATCGCGACCCAGGAAGCCGAGATTGCCCAGATGAAAGCATGGCGACAGGAATGGTATCCCGATCTGCCACCAACCGCCGGTATGGCGATGGAGATGGGGCCAATGACAGTTGCCGAGGGTGATGCACCGTTTGACCAGCGTTTTATCGAAGCGATGATTCCTCACCACGAGGGTGCGATTGCAATGGCTCGTGATGCGCTGGAAAAGGCCGAACATGCCGAGATCAAGGCGCTGGCCGAGGCGATTATTTCTGCTCAGGAGGCCGAAATTGCTCAGATGCGCGAGTGGCTGCGCACGTGGTTCGGCAAATAGCAACATGTTCCTGTGACCGGATAAAGAGACCACATGCGAGCAGTGTCGGGCGGTAAATCAGCTTCATCTGTGACTGAACAGCGCAAGGCACTGCTCTCACTATCTTTCCTCTGCAAGTTCTGCTCCACAGCACAGCGCCTCACCTGTTGGATCGATGGCAAGTGTACTCCTCTCGTTCAGTCAATCGCAGTCCTGGCCGCATGTAGCCGCATCCTCTTTGCACAAGTGGGGCGAACCGGTAGGTTCTCGATGCAAAGCATCTTCGTTGTTCACACACAGCGCAACAATTTGTTATGATGCTGGTAAGCCAATCTCTCTGCGCAAAGCGAGAGAACGTAACGTTGGGTCATTGCATCATATCGCGGATTGACCATGCACACACCCCTGATCCTCATTGTTGATGACGAGAATCGGTTGCGCGAACTCATTCAGCGCTACCTTATTCAGGCTGGGTTTCGCGTCGCCCATGCCGGCGATGGTTTGAGTGCCCTTGCCCAGGCCAGGACACTCCGCCCCGATCTGATCATCCTCGATCTGATGTTGCCGGCACTCGACGGTTTTGAGGTCTGTCGCCAGTTACGAACATTTTCTGATGCATACATCTTAATGCTGACCGCAAAAGTAGAGGAACCTGATCGCGTCAAAGGGTTGGAGGTTGGGGCTGATGATTATCTGGTGAAACCCTTTTCACCACGTGAATTAGTGGCCCGCGTGCGCGCCATGTTTCGGCGTCCCCGCCAATCGGGGTATATCGATGAACCCTCGACAATGACGGTTGGGCCACTCACTATCGATAGTGAATCGCATACTGTGCGGTTAGATGGAGTACCCATCAATCTGACCCCGTTAGAATATCGGCTGTTAACCATACTGGCTGCCGCTCCCGGACGAGTCTTCTCACGCGCCCAATTGCTTGATCAAGTTTGGGGAAACAATTACTTCGGCGATGAACACGTTCTGGAAGTACATATTGCGAATTTACGCAAAAAATTGGGCGATGACCCGGCGCGCCCCCGCTTTATCTTTACCGTCCGGAGTGTTGGTTATCGATTCGGAGAACGAACGTGAACGGTTGGCTGAAGCGTGGTGGATTACGCTACCGTCTGTTATTGTCCCATCTGCTGACCATTGCTGCCGGTGCGCTAACTCTCTTGACGATCACAATCATCTTTGCCCCCGGCTTACACGATCAGTTGATGATCGCCTGGCTGGGGCCGCACTGGACTGAGACGGCTGACGCAAGTATGGTCGAGATGGAACGTGCAACCAATGCGATTTTTACGCTGGCTATGATACAGGCATTGACCATCAGCAGCGGCGCAGCCGTCACCGTCGCGATCATTGTGAGTCTGGTAGCTTCACGACAGATCGTACAGCCCATTGATCATCTGTTGCAGGTTACACGTCGCATAGCTGCCGGTCACTACGCTGAACGGGCACCGCTGATCGGAGATCGCGAACTGACACGCCTGGCTGCCCAGTTTAACATGATGGCTGAGGCCCTTGAACGTGCCGAACAGCGTCGTGTCGCCCTGATCGGTGATGTCGCGCACGAACTACGCACCCCTCTGGCGACCATTGCCGGCTATGTTGAGGGAATACTGGATGGCGTTGTTGAAACTGATGAGGCGACCTGGGCACTCGTTCTCGACGAAGTCAACCGTCTACGCCGATTAACCGATGATCTCCAGCAGCTATCGCGGGTTGAGTCGCGCCAGATCACGCTCGCACCAACTCCGGTAGACCCGGCTCATCTCATTGAGGCTGCGGTAACGCGACTAACCCCTCAGTTTACGGCCAAAAACATTGAGCTACACGTGAACATCGAGCAGCACCTGCCGCCGGTATGGGCAGATAGTGATCGCATCCTGCAAGTTCTGATCAATCTCTTAGGCAATGCGTTGCAATACACACCGGGGGGCGGACGGGTTGTGATCGGGGCAGAGCATGCAAGCGAGGCTATCCGCTTTTGGGTGCAGGACAGCGGAATTGGCATTGCCGCCGAACACCTGCCTCATCTGTTCGAGCGCTTTTATCGGGTTGACAAGTCGCGTACTCGTGCGACCGGTGGCGCAGGCATTGGCCTCACCATTTGTAAGGGGTTGGTTGAAATGCATGGTGGACAGATTTGGGCTACCAGTGCCGGGCCGGGGTGCGGTGCAACCTTTTACTTCACGCTCCCCCTCTACGGACAACACGAGTAGAATCCAGATCGTTTCTTTTGAGCTATTTTGTTTGTGCCACAGGCAAGACAGCAGTAATAGGAAGACAATCTGATGAATCCACCCAGAGATACGCTGCCGGGTTATCTTCGCACTCAGTGATCCACGTGTTCCTTACCTGACTTACAGTAGCTAGACTGCCATACCCTCTGTGATCCGTTCTGGATGGAAGAAAACGAACTTTCGTAGCTGTCGATAACACACAACGCTTGTACGTGCTCGTCATAACCAGGTAGCAGGTTCCCGTAGCACAGTCACTGCGGCGAGATCGTCAGTTAATTGCTCCGTGTATACCACCGCCCTCGCACAACCCTCCGACGATGTATCGGGTCACTGATGCACATAGTTCTACCCTTCCCCCCGCAGCCGACGCAATTCTGCCTCAAGCTCGCGTAAACGGGCCTCGACCTCAGCCCGCGCAGCCGCTTCTGCCGCCCGTGCCTCGGCTTCACGCCGCGCCTGCTCTTCGGCAGCAGCGCGCGCCTCGGCTTCGCGCCGCGCCTGCTCTTCGGCAGCAGCCCGTGCCTCGGCTTCGCGCCGGGCCTGCTCTTCGGCAGCAGCGCGGGCAGCCGCTTCTGCCGCCCGTGCTTCGGACTCACGCCGGGCCTGCTCTTCCGCGGCAGCGCGCGCCTCGGCTTCACGCCGCGCCTGCTCTTCCGCGAGCCGTGCCCGCTCTTCAGCCGCCGCCCGCGCTTCGGCTTCACGCCGCGCCTGTTCCTCAGCAGCGGCGCGGGCCTCAGCTTCACGCCAGGCCTGGGCCTGCGCCGCTTCCGCCTGCTCCATCATCGCGGTGTAGTTCCCCATCACCTCGCCCCGCTCGTTGTAGCACACTACGTGGTTGTCCGCGATCCCCAACCACAGCCGGGCACTCTCCAGATACACCCGTCCGTGCTCGTCCGCCGGGTGCAGCACGTAGCGCTCCCCCACCAGCCGGTAGTCCAGCAACCGCAGCCGGAGCGGCTCTTCCCGCTCCAGATAATCCACGATCACGTACTGCGCGACCCCCGCCCGTGCATAGTGCTCGACTTTGCGCACCAGATCGTTCTCGCGAGTCTCCGGTGAGGTGATTTCGATGATCAACGCCGGGCGCTGCCCCTCCTGGGCGACGTCAAACGTGCTCCAGTTGTCCCGTTTGGTGATGCCGGGAATCACCATCACGTCCGGGCTGTGTGGCCGCAGTCCGGGCACGTCCCAGGCGATGCGGATGTCACTCATCACGATGGCTTCGCCGGTGCGTTCGAGCCGCGCCTGGAGCACATCGGTGAGATAGCGCTGGTCGGTTTCGTGACGGATGCTATGCACGATGAAATCTCCCACCTCGGGATGGAGAACATCCTCGAGGGTGAGTGGCACCTGCTCGAGGTGGGATGGGTCGTCGGGGGTGGGACGGTGCACAAAGCGCCAGCCGTAGCGAAACGGGTCGTCGGCTGGGGGCGCCTGTCGTGCGCGGGTACGCGACACCTGTGATTTGAGTTGGGTCATCGTGATACCTCCCTGGTGGTGTGGGATGTGGTATGGGAGCAGCGTTGGGATGGTATTGTAGCACACCATCTGTTCGGCGTGCCGGGTGATACCGACGTTGGGCGTACTGCTCGGTACTGATCGGTGAACAAAGGCAATAGCGGAGAGCGCATGGAAGAGAGCACTGCAACATAATGCACCCCTGAACGAAATGGCGTCCTGTATATAAACCGGTTCAGGAGCGCAAACGTTGCGCGGAAACATGAAAAGAGAAGCAAGGTGATCGGATAAGGGTGGGTTGGTGTGTGGGATGTCCTGGTGGATAGTTCACCTGGCGGTTACGAGGGCAGCCTTACTACCATGAGTATGAGCATAGCACTGCTGAGAACAGTGAACGCATGAATCTGCTATCCAATGACTATCCTGGCGCTGCTCCTGAATGCAACTGCACGTGAGTCGGTCAGTGCATCTGCAACGACCCACCGATGATATGCCCGGTAGTGATTCAGCACAGGCATGCCAGCCTGACTGATGCACAGTGTCAGTCAGGATTTGATATGACCAACAAGCAATTAAGAACATAGCGTGTAGAGACAGGTATATCATCGCGTAGCGTCCCAAACTAACGGAATGAAACGCCACAGCATCTTGCAGGCCCACCCGTACCACATACAGGGCGAGGATTTCCACATGACTACATACTCTTCACACTATAATTTAAGAGGTATTCAATGCCTGAAATAAAGAAAGATCAATCAGCACCGTTTATAACTGAATTGTTTATGACCTAAATCTCGCAGTATTCTTATGTCTCATAAAGCGTAAGCCTCAATCTCACCGGTACTCCTATTATCAACTTTATCTGAAACATCTCACTTTCTCCTAAGAGACGGTGAAAACTATTCAACAACGACGAATAACGCACTGGCAATCCGCGGCCCTAACACCAGCACTCGCTGATCCACGACAATCACGTAGCGCTGGAAGGGATCGGGCACACGCACAAAGCTACGTCCTGGCAGAAGCTCATGACTCCACAATCGCTGTAACAGATGTGTTTCATAGCCAACCCACTCGGCAATACGAGTGAGACGACAACGCTGCCCCATCGGTGCATTCGGTAAGCATACCTCCGTCGTTGCCAGATCACTGCGCCCAGGGATCGGATTACCATGCGGACACACCGTCGCATGGCGGGTTAATTCAACCACACGTTCAAGAAACAGGGGCGAAACAACTGGCGCTAACCGGGCAGCCTCGCGATGAACAAATATCCACGGCACGCCAACCACATCCAACAAAAACCGCTCCAACAAGCGATGGCGGACGATCAGGTGCCGGGCCAGCAAATAACCATTTGCGGTTAAAGCCAGTCCACCTCGCTCTACAGCCGTAACCAACTGGCGCGTGAACAGATGCTGCAATGTCTGCAATAGCTGCTCAGGCTCAATATGTAAACAACGCACCAACTGGTCAGCAAAGACCGGTTCGTCGTGTTCAGCCAGATCGGCCAGAGCGAGCAGGCAGGTGGCTTCAGGTTCGGCAAGCCGCATGGTTCCTTGTACGAAAAAGAGCGGTAGATGGGATGTAACCATGAATGACGCTCCTGTTGAATTACAAGCAGACCACCTATCAGGTTATGACATCAACAAAAATTATGTCAATTTGATGTAGATCGGCGTCATATAGGTCCAGGCTGCACGACGCCGATCTACCAGTGTTTCCTCTCCAATCCGTGAGGTATTTACCCGCTCTCAATGCCAGGCACCGATCAGTTTGATCATTGCCCAAAACGCAAGCGCCATCACTCGCCATGTACTTTGAACGGCTTCCCCCGTGGCTCAGGCACCAGATCGGGCCGGGTTGTATCGAGAATAATCTCGTGCAATTCGAGTTTATTGGGGGCAATGAATGCTTCTTTCGGCAACGTACCGGAACGAGCGTGCCCCTGACGAAATTCCTCTGAGCGCACCCACGCTTCAAAGTGTGCCCGGCTCTCCCACGTCGTTAGCACGATATAGGGGTCACCCGGATTGACCGGACGGAGTAACTGGTTACTGATAAAGCCGGGCATTCGATCCACCAGACGGGCACGATTGCGGAATGTCTCTTCAAACAGGTCTGCATAGTCGGGATGAACAAAGATGCGATTTGCAGTTGTGATCATGCTGTCTCCTTCCATCTCAACTGAAGCCATAGTGTCGGCGTGTACGCAAGATCAAGGCCAGAAAGAATGGCCCACCCGCGAAAGAAGTGAAAAGCCCTACCGGAATTTCAGCCGGTGCTGCCAGTGTACGAGCCAGCAGATCGGCCAGGATCAACAGGGTTGCGCCACCAAAGGCACAGGCTGGAATGAGCCAGCGATGATCGGGACCGATAGTCAGACGCACCATATGGGGAACAATCAGACCGATAAACCCGATTGGCCCGGTCAGCGCGACCGCTGCACCGGTCGCCAGCGCCGCCATCAACACCGCTGCCCGCTTAATCCACTCCACATTCACACCAAGATGGCGGGCTTCCGCCTCACCCAGTGCAAAGAGATTGAGATAAAATCCCAGCCTCGGCGCTAACACAAGCACGATCAGAATTGGCGGAGTCGCAGCCAGAACCGTCTCCCACAGCGCTCCCCCCAATCCACCCAGTGTCCAAAAGACAATCGAACGCAACTGATCATCATCGGCAAGGTAGGTCAGCAGACCGGTTGTTGCCCCCGCTAATGCATTAAGTGCCAGACCAACCAGCAAGAGCATCGCCACATCGGTTCGACCATGCCGGCGCGACAGTCGGTAAACGAGCAGTGTCGTTGCAGCGCCGGCCAGGAATGCAGCAACCGGTAAGGTGTAGATACCAAATACTGCCAGACCACTAATGATGGTGAAGACAGCTCCCAGCGCTGCCCCGCTACTCACCCCGATCAAACCGGGGTCGGCCAGGGGATTACGGAAAATCCCCTGCAAGAGTGCTCCACTTACCGCCAGCGCTGCACCGACCAACCCGCCGAGCACGACTCGTGGCAGACGAATATTCCATAACACTGCCATCTGTTGTTGCGAAACCGCTGTTTCAACTGAAACACCGATCTTGCTCAACAGAATGGCTACTACCACATCAGGCGGAACGGCCACCGCACCAATACCGACCCCCAACAAGAATGCTACAGACAAGACCACTGCCAGTATCGGCAATAACCAGCCCCGCCCGGCAAAACGTAAGCGGAGGCCAGGAGCAACGGACGTCACACTCATGATCCACCCGTTTGTGCTACAGCATCCTTGAATGCTGCCACCAGATCGGCCAATGCCTGACCGGTGCGTGGCCCCATCCCCAACAGATAGAGATCATCGAAGTCTACCACCCGACGCTGTTGACCGGCTGGAGTGTCGGCAAGACCGGGAATTTGCAAGAGACCATCAACACCACCAACCGACTCCAGACCTTTAGTGAGCACCAGAATGACATCAGGCTGCGCAGCGATTACAACCTCTGCACTCAACGGCGCGTAGTTTACGATACCGGCCTCAGTTGCCGCGTTGACACCACCGGCGGCGGTAATCATGGCATCAATCGCAGTATTGGCACCTGCCACCTGCTGAACATCAGTCCCCCGCAGATAGAGGAACAATACACGGGGTGGTCGAGGTAGCGTTGCAGCATCAGCCCGGGCACGCGCAATCTCTGCCTCCACCTGGCCGGCAAGCTCGTATCCTCGTTCAGGAATGCCGAGGGCGCGGGCCACAAAGAGAATCTTCTGCATCGGCGCATCCATCGTCGGCGGATCAGCCACCAACGCTACCGGAACACCCGCAGAACGAATCTGCGCCAGCGCCTCCGGTGGGCCGGCAGCCTCATCACCAATCACCAGCGTCGGGTTCAACGCCAGAATACCTTCGGCATTCAAACGCCGTTGATAGCCAATGTTAGGCAGGGACTTGGTCTTCTCGGCAGGATACGTCGCACTGGAGTCCACACCAACGATATAGTCACCCATTCCCAGCGCGAAGATGATCTCGGTAATATCGCCGGTAAGACTGACAATCCGGTCAACGGACTCAACCACCACCGTCTCACCCTGATAATCGGTCACCGTTGCCGGTAAAACAGGCGTAAGTACAGCACTGGTCGGTTCAGGTTCAGCGACCGGCGCTGTCGTTGGCACAGGAGCAGCAGTCGGCGCAGGAATAGCAGTTGGTATCGCCGTTGGTTCCGGTACCGCTGTCGGTACTGTTGCCGTTGATCCGGCTCCACAAGCACTCAGCAAAACCAGAACGAGAGCAAGGGTTAGCGACTTAACGAGCTTCGGCCACATAGGTATATCTACTCCCCGTCATATCTTCTGGTAAGCTCAAAACAAGAGGTGTTGCCGCTCGCGGATGCGGTTGCACCGTAACCGGCACACCGTACACATCGCTTAGCAACTCAGCGCGCAGTACATCCCATGGCGTTCCAAGTGCACATAGCGCACCTTGATGCATCACTCCGATACGATTGGCATAGAGCGCAGCCAGATTCACATCGTGCAAAACAATCAGAGCGGCGCCACCCTGATCGGCTGCACGGCGGGCGAGGTGTAACACTCGATGCTGATGACGCAAATCGAGAGCCGCAGTCGGTTCATCGAGCAGCAGAATCGGCGTGGTCTGGGCCAGCACCCGCGCCATCTGAACTCGTGCCTGTTCGCCACCGGAAAGCGTCGGTAAGGGGCGCGCAGCAAACGACGCTGTTTCTGTTTGCACCAAAGCTTCCTGAGCGATGGCCCGATCATGATCGCTTTCCGCATAACCACGTAAATGCGGCGCCCGACCCATAAGCGCCACTTCCAGCGCGGTAAAAGGGAAAGTTACCACAATTTGCTGGCGCAACACGGCGCGCCGTTGCGCCTGTGCCAGCGCCGACAGTCGGTGAAGTGGCTCTCCTTCGAGCCAGATTTCACCGCTGGTAGGGGGCAAATCGCCGGCCAGCAAACTCAAGAGCGTGCTTTTGCCGGCACCATTCGGGCCAACCAGAGCAACAACCTCACCGGCGGACAGGGTCAGCGATACCGACTGCACCAGCCAGCGTCCGTTAATGTGATAGCCAATATCTTGTGCAACCAGGAGTGTCATAGGCGGTGACCATTGTCTAGGTATGTGCTAAGCGACGCTATTAGAATACTCTAATTTAACTAGTTTGTCAACCAAAAACCGTAAAAATTAAACACTCGGATTGCTCAATAACGACCGAAATCGTGCGGAAAAGCAAAAGAGGCAGGCACTTGCCTGCCCCTCGTCTCTCCGCTGAACCGGCGCTCTTTACCAGACACGCCGTCCTGGTATGTCGAAGGTTGCCGTATTAGGAAAAGAGGCAGGCGTTTGCCTGCCCCTCGTCTCTCCGCTGAACCGGCGTTCTTTACCAGACACGCCGTCCTGGTATGTCAAAGGTTGCCGTATTAAGGATGTCAATAATCGTCGGCAGATAGTTGATCAAGATCAACACCGCCGCCACTGCCACCCATACCAGCAACCGGTCGAGAATTTTTGGCGCATCTTCCGGTCCGGAGAGGGCACGCGCAAAGGTAATATCAGGAACTTCAGCCAGCTTCTTTCCTCGTGTCAGCGTCATTATCATATTGAGGTAGTAGAAGATGGCGCTGACAAACATGATCAGGCCACCGATCATGGCAAAGAAGAGGAAGAAGCGCCATTCGTCTTGTACATACGGTGCACCGCCAATGTCAGTACGGCGCGGCATGCCACGCAGCCCCAGCTCGTGCATGAAGTGCGAGAAGAGGCCCATACCCACGAACCAGAGCCACGCCTGCGCCACACCCAGACTCTTGCTCCACAGGGCACGTCCGGTCAGGTGCGGTACCAGCCAGTACGTAATCCCCATAAAGCTGAGCGCCACTGCTGTGCCGACGGTCAGGTGGAAGTGACCGGAAATCCACGCGGTGTTGTGAACAACCAGGTTAACGTTGTACGAGGCATTGACCAGGCCGCTGATACCGCCAAAAGCGAAGAGCATCATTGCCACAATCTGGGCCGAAATCTCAGGTTTACCCCACGGCAGGTTGAAAATCCAGGCCAGCCAGCCTTCACCACCGTTACGCCGTCCCGCATACTCTAGTGAGGCGACAACGTTGAAGAAGGTGAGCAGGCTGGGGAAGAAGACGCCAAAAGTAAAGACGGCATGCACCAGTTTCCAAATCTCGGAGATGCCCGGATCGGTCACCTGATGGTGCATACCGATGGGAATCGACAGAATGAGGAAGAGAATGAATGAAACACGGGCCATTGGATCGCTGAATAGCTTGCCACCCGCCTGCTCAGGTACCAGCGTGTACCACGAAATGTACGCCGGTAACAGCCAGAAGTAGACAATCGGGTGACCGGTGAACCAGAAGAGGGTGCGTGCCAGCACCGGATCGGTGCCGCCAACCAGGCCCAGCGACCACGGAATCACCAGGAAGATCATCTCACTGGCGACACCAATAGTCGCAATCGTCCACATCAGCATCGTCACAATCGCCATAAATGCCGGCAGTGGCGTGCGTTGACCCGGATTATCGGCCAGCCATGCGTTCCGGGTAATAATCATGTTCACCAGCAACAACCAGGTACCGGCCACCACCAGCGTCAGCCCAATGTAGAAGAGTGCATCGGCTTTCAGCGGTGGATAGAAGGTAAACATCACGGTTGCGTTGTTGGTGAGCAATGGGATGGCTGCCAGCACCAGACCGGCACCCATGACCCAAAGCGTGGCCCACGCCAGCCGGCTGTTGGCGAGAGGGCGATTGAGAGCTTTAGCAAAGATGTAGGTCAAAAAGCCGATGATGTAGAAGGTGGTGAAAACGAGAACGTTTAAGACCCCGTGAACGGTCAGACCCTGGTAGTAGCCGCCGGGCAAGACAGGTTTGACCGGTGTATAGAGATCAAGCCCGTTGTAGCGCAGGATTTGCAACACACCCATCAATCCGCCTACTGCCAGCGCGGCAAAGGCGATGAAGATGTTGATCCCGGCAAGCTTACGCTCAACGCTCAAGTCGGCGCTGATTGCCAACGGGCGAGCACGTGCTGCGATACTGGCCATGCAATTCTCTCCTTGTATTCCAGCCGAGCGCTCCATCGCTCAGTTCACAATGACCTTACCGAACATGACGTGGTGGCCGGCCCCACAATACTCGTGACACACGATCAGATATTCACCAGGCTTATCGAACGTCGCCGTTACGCGCGAAACCTGACCAGGAATAACCATCACGTTGACCGGTGCACCCTCGATTTTGAAGCCATGGATCACATCTTTGCTGGTCAGAATAAAGGTGACTTTTGAACCGGCAGGAATCTCAATCGTATTCGGCGTAAACATGAAGGTCTGCGCCAGCATGATTGCCTCGTAGCGCCCAGGGGCAATCTCGCGAAGACCGGTCTGGCTGAAGGTGGCATCAGCACCGGCTGCCACTGCACTGACACTGACCCTTCCCGCAGTTGTCGGCACACGCACACCTACTGCAAAAGCGGTTACCAGAATGGCAACCATCATCGAGACCGGTATCGCGACACTGGGAAGAATCCAGGCCACCTCAAAGAGATAGCTGATAAATTTCTTGTCTTTCATGACGCTGGTATCCCTCCATTGTTCAACAGGGTCAGATAGACTTGCATCCACAGGATGCTCAGTGCGAGCAAGAAGCCGAGCGTGATCATGAGAGCACCACGTGGCGGTTCATGATCATCGTCGTGCTCGTCGTCCGACGGGCGGCGATACTCTGCCATTCTGTCCTCCTCGTTTTTACTCCGGATAACACACAAATAGATGAGACGCTTCGTACACGAGCCGCATGGCGCCCTGGCTACCCATCTCACGGGCGATGAGATCGATATCGCGCAAGGCGGTAGCCAGAGGTGGCCCTTCAGCCGGGTACGAGGTGCGGATCATCCCGCTGGGATCAATGAGAAACGTTCGTCGCTCAGCGTACAATTTGCCATGTTCATCAGGTTCGGTGTAATACACCCCAAGTCCACCACCGACGATCATTTTTATTTCTTGTGGATCGCCGGTCACAAACCTCCAGGTTTGCGGATCCACCCCCAGCTCGCCCGCCAGTGCCGCAAGGTCGGCCGGTGTATCGTGAGCAGGATCAAGCGTGATCGTAAGAAAGAGAACCTCGCTCCCCAATCGCCCACTGCTCTGCAGCACCTGTCGCAATTCAAGTAAACGCCTTGTCTGCTCGGCACATTCGTCACCACAACGACGGTGCATGAGACTGACAAAGACCATCCGCCCTCGCAGATCACTGTCGAGCAGGCGCGTGCCCCGTTGATCGGTAAGGGCAAATGGCGGAAACGGTTCACCGCGTGGCAGTACTTTAACTGGTCGGGCAACGACGAACCAGATCAGGGTTGCCAGCAGTCCGGCCAGTAATGTTGACATCAACGCTATTCCCAGGCGCATGCTGAATCCGTCTAGCTATACGCTCTCGCAAGCCGAGTATACAGGTCTATTGCCTACAGCAGAGTAAAGCGGCTATAACAAGCAGTTGTAGTCTTACAACTGTTTGCTCTTGTATTCACCGTGAATTCAACCACGATATATGAATAATTCGTCTCGTGCATAGCAACGTCGCTACACCAAATTGTTATGTCGAAGTTTTGCATGGGAAGCGCATGACACCTTGTGTACGACAACGACAACGTACCGACGACCTCAGCAACCCTGTCACCTGAGCACTTTCGCCTCACGCTGCATATCGTTGGGTATGACTCCTCTGGGGGTTACCTACACCTGCCACGGAGCGATCTCTGCCCGTTGACGATTGTTCAGCCTGTTATAGGTACGTTGGAGCCTGCTTTCTCCATCCGGTTGTTATCCTTTCACTTCACGGCAATAAATTCTTTCTACACACAGTCACACCTCTCTTTACAATCGGCATGGCCGGTCTCCGTCTGGCGTTCCGGCGCGCCACAGAGCTTTCCAGAGGTACTTGCTGTATGGGGCAGAAAAGGATTGTCGTGATTGGTAGTGGATTTGGTGGCCTGAGTGCAGCAATTCGCCTGGCAGCACAGGGGCACCTGGTCACGATTCTCGAACAGCGTGACCGTCCCGGTGGTCGGGCCTATGTCTATCAAACTAAAGGTTATACGTTTGATAGTGGGCCAACGGTGATCACCGCCCCCTTCATGTTCGATGAGCTATGGCAGTTGGCCGGCAAACGACGGGAAGATTACTTCATGCTGGAGCCTTGCCGTCCCTACTATCGCCTTTTCAATCACGAGGGCCGCTATCTGGAGTATGGGGAAGATGAGGAGGCGTTGCTCGAACAAATCCGTCAATGGAATCCGGCCGATGTTGAGGGTTACCGGCGCTTCATCGCCAGCACTCGCCCGATTTTCGAGAAAGGTTTCAGTCTCATTGATAAACCGTTTCTCCACATTGGCGACATGCTGCGCGTGGCCCCCGATCTGATTCGCCTCAAATCGTACCAGAGTGTCTATCAATTCGTCTCGCAGTTTTTTCAGGATGATTTTCTCCGCCGTTGCTTTTCGTTTCATCCGTTGTTTATTGGCGGTAATCCCTTCGATGCGACCTCTATCTACGCGATGGTGCATTATCTCGAACGGCGTTGGGGAGTGTACCACGCTCGCGGCGGAACCGGCTCGATTGTGAAGGCGATGGTTCAACTCTTTACCGAGCTTGGTGGTCAGCTTGAGCTAAATGCCAAAGCCGTTGAGATTGTGATCAATGGGCGGCGTGCCCAGGCGGTGCGCACGCAAGATGGCCGGTTATTCCCTGCCGACGTAGTGGTCTCGAATGCCGATGTGCCACAAACGTACATGAACCTCATCCCACCGCGTTACCGCAAAGTGCAAACTGACCGGCGTCTCCGTCGGTTACGTTACAGTATGTCGCTGGCTGTGATCTACCTGGGCATTAACCGTCGCTACGACGATGGCCGGCTGGTGCAGCACAACATCATCTTCAGCGAGCGCTACAAAGGTCTCCTCGACGATATCTTTAACCGCAAGCGACTGGCCGATGATTTCTCGCTCTATCTGCACCGACCCTCGCACAACGATCCAACAATGGCGCCTCCCGGCCACGAAGCGCTCTACGTCCTCACGCCGGTACCCAATCTGGCAGCGCCGATTGACTGGTCTGTCGCCGGGCCACGCCTGCGCGAGGCGATTTTGACCTTCCTCGAAGAGCATTACATGCCAGGATTACGCCGGCATATCGTGGTCGAGCACATGGTCGATCCGCGCTATTATCGCGATGCACTCAACAGCTATCTGGGCGCCGGCTTTTCGATTCAACCCATTTTGACGCAGTCGGCCTGGTTCCGCCCGCACAACCGCTCGGAGGATATTGACAACCTCTACCTGGTTGGTGCCGGTACCCATCCCGGTGCCGGCTTACCCGGTGTGATCGCATCAGGTGCAATTGTCGCCAATCTCGTAAGCCAGGAACAGGCGTGAGAGAGCAGGAGGAGAGGGACGTACCGTTACCCCTCCCTCTCCTCCCTGTGCCCTCGGTGCCTCTGTGGTGTTCATTCCAGGCGCCGGCTTACCCGGCGTGATCGCATCAGGTGCAATTGTCGCCAATCTCGAATCTCGTAAGCCAGGAACAGGCGTGAGAGAGCAGGAGGAGAGAGGGACATCAGAACTTACTTCATCAAGCTGTACCGTCGTGCTACCCGACCATCACCCAGGCTCATGAACGCTTGCCAATCACCAAGGACAGTATATCCTGCTTCCAATCTGCCGGTACACAAGCGAGGCGGGCTGACGACCATCTCCAGGTCAATCACTCGTTGGATTGGTTGTCTTGCCCGCTCGTCATGCGCGTGTCGCAGCGTTTGGAGTGCGGCAGCCATGCTGCCGCAGCAGCCGTGCTCACGATCCGGCGCGTGTCACACCGTTCACCCCGCTGGTCACGGGGATGCTATATGTATTCGTCACGATCAATGAGATAACTTCTATAGTTACCCCTCACTCTCTTCCCTGTGCCCTCGGTACCTCTGTGGTGTTCTTCCCATCCAGAGCACTATCGACTTTCAGTTCGCACTCTCACCTGGCGAACCGTCGTCTGATACCCTCGAACAACACGTACAGAGCCGCCCCACCTCCACCCAATCCTATCAGCCCGATAAGCAAACCAGGAAGATCGTCCGGCCAGCGATACGCAGAAAAAGGCGTCGCACCGGGTATCAGCTCTCGCATATACCACCAGCCCAGGCCAATAACCACGCTGCTAAAGAGGGCCGAAATCATCCGCTTCCACAAATCTGGCGCATACCAGATACCCGGCAAATGTCGTCTCAGCACCATCGCGAGCAACAGCGCCTCAATTGAATTCGCCATACTGAAGGCAATAGCCAGACTACCAATATCCCCGCCTCGCGCCAGCAATACCATCCCCAGCGTGATATTGATTGCTACCTGCATCAGTCCAATCAACACGGGCGGCCAGGTACGTTGCATCGCGTAAAAGGTGCGAATCATGATCTCTGAAGCAGCAAACGCCGGCAAAGCAAACGCATAGCCGGTCAACGCGGCTGCGGTATATTGCAGAGACACTGCATCAAACGCCCCACGTTCAAACAGCACACGGGCAAGGGCCGGGCCAAGCGTAATCAGCGCGGCAGTTGCCGGCAGGGTCAACCAGAGAATCCGTCCCAGCGTGGCCCGCACATCGTCCATCAATTCCGGCAATTGACCCTCTGCGACCAGCCGGGCCAGACGAGGGAAGGCAACCGTGCTCAGGCTCAGGGCAAACACACCATACGGCAGCAACATCAATTGATACGCCCAACGCAAACCGGCCAGTTTGGCATCACCATCAGGCAAACGGGCTGCCAGCGCAAGCGTTGCCACAATACTCAGGTGGGCTGCTGCCTGACCAATAACACGCGGTCCCATTGCACGGGCGACTCTCCCTAGCTCTGGCAAGTGACGACCAAGGTGCGGTCGCAGGTGCATCCCTAGATCGCGTAGTGCCGGTATCTGAATGCACAAATACCCCAACGCGCCAATGACAACCCCCCATGCCATGCCCCAAATGCCCAACCATGGCGCGCATAATGCGCCGGCGGTAATGCCGAGGTTGTAAATACTCGGTGCTAACGCAGGCATGGTGAAGCGATCCCGTGCGTTCAGCGCAGCCATTGCCAGGCCACCCAAACCTAACAGCAACGGCGAGAGCAGGAAGAGCCGGGTAAGTGCTACAATCAGATCAAGCGTCGCCGACGAAACCCCCTCTCCCCCATACAGCAGTGGCACCAGCCACGGCGCGGCCAGGAACAGGATGGCACTGGCCACGCCGAGAATAATCAAGGCCCAGGTCACAACCGCTCCGGCCAGCTCCCAGGCTCGTACCGGATGTTCACGCTCCCACAATTCAATAAACACCGGAATAAAACTGCTCCCCAGCGCCCCACCGATAATCACCAGGTATAGCAGATCAACCGTGCTGATAGCAGCACCGTAGGCAGCCATTTCAGCCGAAGTACCAAAATAGTATGAAGCCACGATGTCACGTATCAGCCCGGTTATCCGGCTTAAGATGAAACCACCCATGACGATCAGACTGTTACGCTGAGCGCTCAGACGGTGGAGGACGGTACTCAGTTGCACGGTCGGCGTTCCTATGCTATACTTCAGAACTAGCGCGGCGAGCGCTTGCTCGCCGCTTAACGTGTCATATAACGTGCCAATTATATCCGAGGAGTTTGACCTTGGCGAACACGAAATCGGCAAAAAAGCGAATTCGGAGCGATGCGCGCAAGCATCTGCGCAATCAGTCGTACCGCTCGCGGGTAAAGACGATGATCAAGAAGGCCGAGCTGGCGCTCGCGAATGGCGTTGTTGATGAAGCCGCTCTGCGTATGGCTTATAGCACGCTCGACAAGGCGGCAGTCAAGGGCATTATTCACAAGAACAATGCTGCTCGCCGTAAATCGCGGTTGGCCCAGAAGGCAAAGAAGGTTGCACTGGCTGCCCAGGCTGGTTCTGCGGCGTAGGTTTGGGTAAGGGCAACGCTTTCCATAACACAGTGTTGCCCTTTTTTCTTTCTCCCCTTTACACGTATAACCGTATTTTCTCCCGTAACTGCTCTGTAGTGTCTGTGCTGGGAGCTGCTAACGCTTCCCCACCTCTTGCGGCATCTGACACACTTCCACAACAAATAGTTCAAGTGCTGTTTCGGCCTGGATACGTCCGGTCTTGATCGCGTGATCAAGTTCGAGCAGACGATCATGGGCGTGTATCAGTTCGGGAAGGCTGAAGTTACGCGCCTGTTCAGTTGCCTTTCGGGCCACGAATGGTTTCAGGTTCAGCTCGGCAGCAATCTCATCAGCGCGACGCCGTTGACTGAGCAGTTGCCTGACCTGCAAGAGAATTCTGATCTGACGAGCCAGCATAAAGAGCACGTAGGGCGGTGCCTGGCCATCTTCAACCAGTGCTCGTGCGCCGCGTAATGCCGGCCCTAACCGTCGCGAACTTAATTCATCGAGAAAGGCAAACAGATTTTGCTCTTGTTGATCGGTAACCAGGCGATCTACAGCCCGCAGATCGATCTTCCCATTGCGACCCACATAACTGGCCAGTTTGGCCAGCTCGTTAGCCAGTAACCGGCTATCATTCCCTGCCAGTTCGACCAGACGTTGGGCGGCGGCAGATTCAATCGTCGCATGCAGCATCTTCGCCCGCTGTTCAATCCAGCGGAGTAACTCTGCTCCCTGGAGCAACGGGAATTCACGAACGACACCATGCTTGCTGAGGTATGTGAAAAGCAGATGTCGGCGATCAACCTCTTCTTGCTCCACAAACACCAGATCACAGGTTGCCGGCACACGCTCGCAATAACTACGTAATTCTTCGCGCCCCTTCCCTGCCTTACTATGCTTCAACGCATCGTAGACGATCACCAGTCGCCGCTCGGCAAGAAACGGGTGTGCCTCACATGCCGCAACCAGTTGCTCGATAGTGAGCTTCCGCCCATCAAGCACACTGACGTTGAGGTCAGCGACCTCTGCGGGCAAACCGGCCCGCAACTCAGCCACCGCCTCGCTGCGCGCCAGTTCATTGGGTCCGTAAAACAGATAAATCATGGTTATTCTCTGTATCAAGGGCCTGAGCAATTGCTACCACGAGACGGGCAGCCCGGTCGGCTAATGATGGATCGAGGACTGAAGCGCGCTGAGGTATGGCTTGAATGCTCAGGGTGCGAAATCCACGCTTCCAAAATGGTGACAGCAGATCATCATCACTTGCCAGCGGCCGCGGTTCGAGATCAATGCCTGGGTCGTTACGATCAGCGATCATTGCTAACTGGAAAAGGTGCGGATCGGCGCTGACCTGACGAAAGATTCCGCTCCGACTAATCACCGCAAGCTGACCGCCGGCAAGTGGCCCCAATCCAATGACCGACGTGTCCGCCGGATCAAACGGATAGCGTTCGAGCAACATCTTTATCCCATTGCGATCATAGTATGCCGCACCTACAGCGACGGCCCACACCTCAACGTGCTGCAACGCGGGTAGTTGTTGACCGGCCAGTACCAGTGCTGCCAGTGCCGCCAGTCCACCATCAGGCTGGGACAATGGTGGCTGACGCTGGCATGCCCACCAAAAGCCAAATACTCCCCCTAACCCCCCAATGATTAATACCCAACGCCACTCCGGCCATATGGTTGTACTAACAGCTACCAGAATTGGCAAACAACTCACACTCAAACGGGCAAGTAAACCTTCATACGTCGGTGCAATAAAGACCGTCATACCACGCCATGCTGGAGGCGTATCAAGCGGAGCCAGGATGATCAATCTGTGCTGTGGCTGGCGAGGGGTCTGGGTGAGCGACTCTGTGACTGGACGCGCCGCTACAATGTTCTGACTGGTGTGCCGTCGGTGCCAGACAGGAAGTTGCGCATACAGCGTATCGACCAGCAACAATACCATCAACCATGGCCCAAAGATCAATCCAACGAGAGGTTGCCAGCCGGTGAACACTGTGATTATCGCCAGAAGGAGTGCTACTGGCACAAACCGACTTCCCGGACGATCAGTTGCCGGTAAAGATCGCGTATCAACGCTAAAGCCCGCCTGTCGCAGGCGGGCATTCATTTGGGCTGCTGCTATTGCTTCTGCCGCCGACGTTGCTCTACGCGGGCCAATTTGTTCATTCAATTCAGCCAGTAAGCCGGCGCTGTCGATCATCCGAACCGGCATTGCTCTTCTGCTACTTCTATGGTGTTGGTGTCGGTGTTGGCGCTGGCGTATTTGTTGGATCGGTTACCACCGGTGCTCTGATCGGCGTTGATGTCGCCGGTGGCACCACAGGATTGTCCGGCAGGCCGGGTAGTGGCGACGCTGGCCGCCGGCAATCGGTTTGACCTGGCAAACAGAGTAACAAGACAAGATCATACCGGATGAACTGATTGCCGATGTCACCAACATTTTTCACTTGCACAAAATAGAAACCATCAACGCTGGGGGTAAACTCAATCTGTGAGTCCAGCGTATTCCCACCCGGCACGTCATCGTTGATGTCAAGAATACTAACGCCATCACGGTCTGCCAGTACCAGTACCGTATCCGCACCAGCCTGGGTGTCATTATTGACGGTATTTGGTCCTCGGTAACGCCGGGTATCAGTGTAAATCACATAACGCTTCCCGGCCTTGGCAAAGAACGTCACCCAATCGGCATCACCGGTTGGGCACAGGCGTCGATTTTCTTGTACTTCGTTAGACGTAATCAAACGTGCCTGCTCAGGCAAGCCGTCTGGTTCAAAGATATCCAGACAGACCGACTCAGCAGTAGCCGGGGTCGGGCCATTGCTCTCATCCAACAACACAATCACGTATGAATAATCGGTACCACCCCTGCCGGCAGTGTCACGCACTTTGATGTAATACGTACCATCGGCCGGAATACGAACCGTAATCCGTGGTCGTGTATCACCAGGGTTGGGATTGGCCGGATCGCGATTGTAGAAGTCATCGTTAAAGGCCACCCGGTTCAACTGGCTATCGAGCAATTCTAATGAAAGGTCAATACCCGGCCGCATCACCGGTACATCAATCGTGTAAACCTTGCCACCTACACCACCGAAGTAGAGCCAGTCTTCATCGCCGGTCGGACAGATCACGTGTTCTTGGGGAATCTGGACATCGATACGTTTAGCCTGCGCCGGATTATTATCTGGCTCGAAGCCATCGCTGCAAATAAACGCTGGTGTTGGTGTTGGTGGAACAGGAGTAGTTGTTACAGTTGGCGTTGCTTGCGCAACCTGAACAATAATGCGGAAGAGAGATGTTACGTTTTGTGCACTGGTGCGAAATGCAAGGATATCAATCGTGTAGGTCCCGGGAGCAGCAGTAGCCGGAATATCGAAGAAGAAGGTAAAGCTTTGCGAAGAATTGGCTGGAATGTTAATCGGCTGACCGGGCGATATGGTCAGCGGTGACCAGCCTGACGGCATATTGGCGGAAATACCAAAATTGTCCGACGCTCCGCGGTTTTGCAGCGTTGCATTAACGGCAAGCGATATTTGTCCGGGTTGTCCACTGGTTGAAACCGAGGTTGGGATCCAGGAAAAGTCGATTGTTTGTGCAAGCGGTGCAGCAGTAACCGGAATTTGGGGAAGGGCAAGAAGCAATATCAATAAGGTCGTACATGCTGCGACCAGAGCGTTCCACGTGCGTGATGAGATATTCATGCTACTTGCCGGCTCTTACTGCATACAAGGCAACGAATCCGACATCATTATACAGGGAAGCCGGCATAGGTGTCAAACCTTTTGTTAGACTCGCGACTACTCACCTCTTGTTCATCCTCTATCGAAAGGAACTCGCCGGTAGAGACGAGTGCTCTTTCTCTCCTTACACTGTCATCTCTCCATGGTAAATCGTCTCGGCTCTTTTTAGTCCTCGGCGATATGATAAAAATATCAAACATTAATGATTAAAATATCTATACCTCAAGTAATCACCTTCTCCCTTGTCAAACCTGCCTGTAGCGGTATGCTGTACGGTAGGGGAGTGTATCTTGTTCAAGGCGCCAGCACGGCGCAGGAGGGAAACCATGGACATTACAACAGAAGTCGTTCATGGCTGGCGCTTGCTTGCTCGCGTACAAGAGCTGCTTGATGAGCCAGATGTGCAGCAGATAGTGATACGGCATGATCAGGGCGACTCACTTATCGTTATAGATGTCCCCTCCATGCGCTCCGGCGTGACAACGCGGCCGGTGCTGTCAGCCGTAAAAGCGATTGCTGGTGAACTATCCTATGTCTTACTGGAAGTGGTGCGGAGTCGAGGTTTAGAGCGACAGGTTGGTGGTGCGATAACTGATGAGGAGTTTGATCGCGCTATCGATGTGATTGAACCGGTGTTTGAACGCTATTAGCAGCTATCTCGAACAGAGCACACTGCTGAATAATCCTTAGCAATGTGTTCGCAAATACACGTGCTACCTGGTACAGCGTGTGGAAGCCTTGTCGCTTCCACACATATGTTTGCCCTTCCCATCCTTTATTCCCAACTGATAGCTTCTCTGCGACATTCATACCCTCAGTCCCACCCTGACCGATAGTCTGAAAGCCTGCCTCAATTCATCGATGTCCACAGGCTTACCTGCCGGCGTAGATTAATCCCCCGTTTTCGCCTGAAACTGATACGTTGAATCCCTGCCTCACTACGTGGAAGTCGATAGGTTGACAGGCCAGCTCAATGTTTGAAAACCTCTATAGGCTTGTGAAAGAAGTTTGCCCTCTTCCCGTCTGTGCCGATAAGCACAACCTTGCCCAAATATGGTATACTTTATTGTGCGTTTTGCGCTCAGTGAGGAGAACTTGTATGTCAACTCATGCTCCTGCCGAACTCGATCTGGCAGTTGCGTCCCTGATTATGGTGCGACCAGATGAAGATCGCGCCGAATACGAAGAACAATACGAGAGTGTGGCCGCCGTGCAGGATCAACTGCGCGAGCTTGGAATTGATATCGATCTGCTTAGCCAGCCCGGCGTCGAGGTCTGGGAAGGGTCAATTGAGACAATGGGTGCACTCTATCAGTTGGCTCGCATGGCTGCCCACCTCGAACGTGGTAACGATCTGGCACCGATTATCGCCGACGGCCCAGTGCTTGAAGAAGATCTCGACCGCGCTGTGACTGATGTCTGGGATGAGCTGGTGCCCAGCCGGTATCGTCATTTAATCAACTTGCAAGGCATCAATAGCTATTATCTGCCGGTCGATTTTGCCGATCCTGTTTATCTGCCGTTTGAAGACGACAATGGTGAGGAAGACCAGGCCTTCTTCGGCTCGTCGGTGCAGTTGTTGCGTGAATTGTCGGAGCTGGCTCCACAATTGATCAAGGCTGGTGTGTCACCACGTTCGGACGCTTTCCGCTGCCTTGAGTCGCTCCGCGAGGCAGCTCGCCAAAGCGTCGAGTGTGGCTTACCCGTCATCGTTTGGTAAGGGTTCCATGCAGGACGTGATCTTTTTCGACCAGCGCCCCCGTCCAGATCGTGATCAGACGCCGCGCGAGCGGCGCTATTACGTCTGGACTGTTGGGTGTCAGATGAATATCTCAGACTCTGAACGGCTTGAAGCTGCGCTGCAGGGTGTGGGCTATAGCCCGGCAACCCGTCCTGAAGATGCCAGCTTTATTGTGCTGAATTCGTGCAGTGTGCGCGCTTCAGCCGAAGAGCGTATCCTTGGTAAGCTCGGTGAGTTGGTCCGGGTTAAGCGGCAGCACCCCGATACCCGGATTGTACTCTGGGGTTGTATGGTTGGCCCCAATAATCGCTCCATCTTCGCCGATCAATTACCGATGGTTGATCACTTTGTTTCACCTTCGGCTGTCGATGAGGTGGTAGCCCTGGCGCCTAACCCCATCTACACGCTCGACGAGCCGGCATTGCCCGTGCGTGACTGGAGCCATCCGCCGGTATCGGTGCATGTCCCCATTCAGTACGGTTGCAATATGACTTGCTCCTACTGCGTGATTCCGCTGCGCCGGGGTCGTGAACGCTCGCGACCACTCGCCGAGATTGTCGAAGAGGTGCGCCGTATTGTGGCTCGTGGCGCGAAAGAAATCACGCTCCTCGGCCAGATTGTCGATTCCTGGGGGCACGATTTGCCCGGTCGCCCTGAACTGGCTGACTTGCTTGAGGCTGTTGATCCCACGCCGGGTTTGCTGCGCCTGCGCTTCCTGACCTCACATCCGGCCTGGATGACTGACCGTCTGATCGAGACGGTTGCCCGCTTGCCGCGTTGTCAGCCAGAGATTAATCTACCGGTACAGGCTGGTTCTGACCGGGTCCTCAAGCTGATGCGTCGTGGCTATACGGTTGCTCGCTACAAGACGCTGATTGCCAGGATTCGCGCTGCGATCCCTGACATTTCACTGACGACCGACATTATCGTTGGTCATCCTGGCGAAACCGAGGATGATTTCCGTCAGACGATGGATCTGTGTGCTGAAATCGGTTTTGATAAAGTCCATATCGCGGCCTTCTCTGCCCGTCCCGGTACACGGGCTGCCGAACAGGAGCAAGACCCGGCCCTCGCTGTACCACCTGCCGTGAAAGAAGAACGCCGCCGCCGGCTCGAACAGTTGCAAGAGCAGATTGCTACCGAACGCATGGCTCGCTTCCTCGGCCAAACAGTAGAGGTATTGGTTGAGGGTGAAAGCAAGGGGAAATGGCGTGGTCGTACCCCTGGCAACCGCCTGGTCTTCTTCAGTCACCCTGCCGATCTAACCGGTCAGTTGGTGCCGGTGAAGATCACCGCTACCAGCCCATGGTCGTTGCAGGGAGTGCCGCAATTAGATGATTCTGTTAATGCTCAATCCAAGGAGAATGGCCTTGTCAAAGCAAGATGAAAAGATGCGCATTCGCCGCCGCTTGCAAGAAAAAGCCATTGAACTGGCTGCCCTTAACCGCTGGCAAGAGGCGGCTGATTTGAACCAACAATTGTTGCGGGTAGGTGAGGATGTTGAGACCTACAATCGGCTCGGAAAAGCGCTCTTCGAGCTGGGCAAGTATGCCGATAGTCACCGTGCCTACCAGAATGCGTTGCGTCTGAATGCAGCCAATCCAATTGCGCGCAAGAATGTGGCGCGCCTTGAAGCATTGCTGGCCCGTGGCATCACCGAGGCGCCTATCACCCGCTCAACCCGCCAGCAAGTGGATATGCGCATGTTTATTACCGAGACCGGACGTACTGCACTGACTTCGTTGGTTGATGTGCAACGCGGCCCTGCGGTCGATGCGCTGATCACCGGTGAGAAGGTCGAATTGCGGGTCGAAGGCAAGATGGTGTATGTCGTTGATCTCGATGGCAACCTGATTGGACGCATCGAGCCGAAGCTGAGCCATCGCCTCGTTGAACTGATCAACGGTGGTAATCGTTACCTGGCAGCCGTGGTGCAATCAGACTCCCGCAACGTTCGGATTCTGATTCGCGAAGTGTACCAGGATCCGAGTCAGCGTGGTCGGGTCTCATTTCCCGGTAAGCTGGGTGAAGGGGCCACAATCCTCTCCTCGTTGCGCTTCGATGACTACGAAGATGTGCTCGACGAAGAGGAACTGGTTGAAGAACCAGAAACGTTCGACGAGGACTTTGTCGGTAGTGATGATGAGGAAGAGATCGGTCTTGATGAAATCGATCAAGACATTGGCGACGACGACGACAGTCTTGAAGAGTAGGATGTTTGTCTGAGACTTGTACGTCTGTAGAAACCCAGGGCGATAGACATATCGCCCTGGGTTTTTTGTGCGAGATGAGCCTCGGGCTGAGATATGTCACCAGCGAGTCAGTAGGGGCAACGTTTGATATGAGAACGTATCTCATAAAGTGAAGTGCGGCAGCGTGGCTGCCGCCCCAGCCGTGCTTACAATCAGGCGCGAGTCATACCGTTTACCCTGTCGGTCACGGATATGCTGTACGTTCTGGTCACGATCAGGTAGCCTGTCAGTAATTAATGAGATAACTTGTACACAAGTGGTGCCACGTGTAGCATATTCCACATCCACCGTCCCTGACGCCAGTGGCGAAGTCGCAACGGTTCTCATCGCGAGGACGACATGCCTGTACATCGCGGACCGTGGCATGGTTTCAAACTGAGCCAATAGACTTATGTTCACTCGCACCATTATCCAGTTACCATCCACAAACATCTCTTGCGCTATGCCTGTCAGATCGCTATACTACCTGTAGCGGGCATCATGCTCTGTGCTGGCAGACAGCCCAACGATACTCGTCATTTGGCAGAAAGGGTAGGCTATGAGCTTCCGTTTACACGAAGTAAATCCAACTCCTACCACTCCTGGTGCAACGCCTAACCGAATGCCTGATATACCACCGCAACCAACCAACATTGCCGAAACCGGGCTGTCGATGGGGTTTTTGACCGACCACATTTTGAAAGTTATCTATTTTTCGGGTGCAATTACCGGTCAAAAACTCGAAGAGACGGTGAAATTGCCGTTCTTAGGCGTGATTGATAAAGTGCTCGAGTTTCTTAAACTTGAGGAATATGTTGACATTATCGGTGCCGAGGGTGGTTTTAGTGAACGTTCCTTCCAATACGTAATTACCGGCAAAGGCCGAAATAAAGTTCACGAGGTCATTGATCGAAACCAATACGCTGGCCCGGCACCGGTTCCTCTCCAGCAATACGTCGAGGTTACCCTTCGGCAGAGTATTGGCGAGCTGGTGATTGATCAGGCCACTATTCGGAAGGCATTCAGCCATCTGGTGGTGAGTGAGAAGATGCTGGATAAAATTGGCCCGGCGGCCAATTCAGCGCGTTCACTATTCTTATACGGCCCTCCCGGTAATGGGAAGACAACCATCGCTGAAGGGATTGCGAATCTGCTGGGTGGACTGGTCATCATTCCGTATGCTGTAGAAGTTGATGGTCAGATTATCAAAGTCTTCGATCCGCTCAACCATCAAGTCGTACAGGTCAATGAAGTCGGCCACGCAGACGTTCCGCCAGGGCCATTCGGTGCAGCAATGACCGCAATGCCTGCCACTGTCTACCCCGATGCCCGTTGGGTTGTGTGTAAACGTCCACGGGTAATGGTCGGGGGTGAACTTGAGCTGGAGCAACTCGAATTGATCTTCGACCCGGTTTCAAAGGTCTACGAGGCTCCATTCCAGATGAAAGCGAACGGTGGCCTCTTCTTAATCGATGACTTTGGCCGCCAAAAATGCCGTCCACAAGACCTGCTCAACCGCTGGATTGTTCCCCTGGAAAAGAAAGTTGATTTTCTTGCGCTTCAAACCGGCAAGAAGATTCAGGTTCCGTTCGATGTGTTAATTGTGTTCTCCACTAACCTGAATCCAAGAGACCTGGTTGATGACGCTTTTCTCCGGCGAATTCGCCATAAGATCGAGGTGCCTAATCCGACACCAACCGAGTTTCGGGCTATCTTTCAACTTGTTTGCAAGAGCAAACGCATTCCTTATAGCGATGATGGTTTACGCTATCTGATCCAGGAGCACTACATGAAAGTCGGGCGCGAATTACGTGCCTGTCATCCGCGTGATCTGTGCGATCAGATACTCGACGAGGCCAAGTATCGGGGCATCCCCCCAGCAATGTCTCGTGAGTTGATTGATCGCGCATGTGAAGCCTATTTCGTCAAGCTTGGTTAAACATCCATCCAGATAAAGTGCGTCGTGTACGAGCCAGTGCTACTGACGTTCGGCGAGAGTTCGGATGGACAACTAAGGAGGTTTTATCACTATGTCGCTGCTCAAACGTCTCGGCAATCAACCACAGCCAGAGCCTGCTCCGGCTGTTGCTACACCCCCGCCTGTAGCGGCAACCGTGGTGCCGGCTCCAGCGCCGCCTCCACCGGTAACGACCCCTGCTGCTCCGGCACCAGCTCGCCCAACGGTTCAGGACGCAACTCCGGCGAATGATCAGAAACGGATGCTGGAACTTTCGCTCTGGATTGTTGACCGCATTCAGGCTTCGTTGGGGAATCAAACTGAACTGAAGCGGTCTCCTGAGACTGAGCGACTACTCCAAGAACGCTTTGCTCGTATTTATCAACAGGCGAATGTGCAGCTTTCCGACCAGGATGTCAAAAAGCTCTTCGCAATGGTCTGCGATGAGCTGTTCGGCTTTGGCCCACTTCAGCAGTTGCTCGACGACGATAGCATCTCTGAAATAATGGTCAACGGCCCATACAAGGTCTACATCGAACAAAAGGGCAAGCTCAGGCTCTCTGATGTGCGCTTTGCGTCTGATGAGCACGTGATGAAGATTATCGACCGGATCATCCGGCCGCTCGGTCGCCGCATCGACCGCAAATGGCCAATGGTTGATGCTCGCTTGCCCGATGGCTCGCGCGTTAATGCAATTATCCCACCCTGTGCTATCGATGGCTCAACGATTACCATTCGTAAGTTTTCCAAAAACAAGCTCAAGGTCGATGACCTGATTCGCTTCGGTTCGATGACAGCCGAGATGGCAGAGTTCCTCCGTGCCTGTGTCGTCTCGCGCTTGAACATTGTGGTTGCCGGTGGTACCGGCTCTGGTAAGACGACGTTGCTGAACGTGTTGTCGAACTTTATTCCCGAAGACGAACGTATCGTAACGATTGAAGACAGCGCCGAGCTACAACTGGCGCAGGATCACGTGGTGCGGCTCGAGGCAAAACCACCGGAGATCGACGGCACCGGACGGGTGACGATCCGCGATCTGGTGATCAACTCACTGCGTATGCGACCTGAGCGGATTGTGATTGGCGAATGCCGTGGTGGTGAGACGCTTGACATGTTGCAGGCAATGAATACCGGCCACGATGGCTCGTTGACCACCCTGCACGCAAATACGCCACGCGACGCTATTGCTCGTATGGAGACAATGGCGCTGATGGCGGGTATGGAGATGCCGCTAAAGGTTATTCGTGAACAGATCGCTTCGGCAATTGATCTGATTGTCCAGCAAACTCGCCTTGAAGATGGCTCGCGTAAGGTGGCCTATATCACCGAAGTGCAGGGCATGGAAGGTGATACCGTCGTTTTGCAAGACATCTTTAAGCTTGAGATTCTGGGCAAGACGGGTGAAGGTAAGATACTGGCCGAATTACGCCCAACCGGTGTCCGGCCCAAGTTTACACCTCGTCTGGAAGCTCATGGCTTCAAACTGCCGCCGAGCATCTTCGGCGCGCAGATCCCCGGTCAGCGCGGTCGCTTCTAGTTAACCAGTTCACTGGGTTTGTGTTGTAGAGATTGACAGTCTCAGGGTAGCCATCTGGCTGCCCTTATCTTTTGGTTGCCTCTGTGATGGTGCACAAAGCCCAGAGTATACGCTCGACGCCGAGCAATCCTTAGATCGGGCATCGCAAATGGTGCTGACGAGAACCATAATACCAAAGGTGCATCAGACACTATGAAAACCTCATCACTCCCAATTATCGTTGTTGGCGGTGGCCTGGGGGGGCTGGCCGCAGCAATTCGTCTGGCTGCCCAGGGCCGCCGGGTTATTCTGTGCGAGAAGAATGAACGACTCGGTGGTAAGCTCAATCTTCATCAGGCTGCCGGATACACGTTCGACACCGGGCCATCGCTATTGACGATGCCGTGGGTGATTCGCGATCTCTTTGCAGCCGCCAATCGTTGTATGGACGATTACCTTCAGCTTGAACAGATTGAGCCAACCTGTCGCTACGTCTGGCCCGACGGCACTCGCTTCGATGCCTGGCAACGGTTACCCCAGTTGATCCAGGAGATTGAACGCCTTAGCCCACCTGATGTTCCCGCGTTCTTTCGCTTCATGGCGCATACCAGTCGCATCTATGATGCTGTTTCCGGGCCTTTTTTGTTGCGTCCGTTCGATGGCCTGCGTGAACTGTTGACCCCATCGCTGATCCGCCATGCCCTGCGGATCGACGCTCTGCGCAGCGTTGACACCGCAGTGCGCTCGTTCTTTCGCAGCCCTCATCTACGCCAGGTCTTTAATCGGTATGCGACCTACAATGGCTCATCGCCCTACCGCTCACCGGCCACATTTAACCTGATTGCCTATATTGAACTGGCTGAGGGTGGCTGGTATGTACGTGGTGGCATGTATCAATTAGCTGTTGCTCTGAGCCGGGTAGCCACCGAATTAGGAGTTGAAATCCGCTTGCAAACACCGGTAACTGAAGTGATCGTCGATCACGGTCGTGCGTGTGGTGTACGTCTGGCTGATGGGAGCAACCTGCCCGCTACAGCGGTGGTAGTGAATGCAGATCCGCAGTATGCCTATGCTCACCTGATCCCTAACGGCCAGCAGGAGGCGGATCGCATTGCTCGCCATGAACCATCGTACAGCGGCATCGTGCTCTTTCTCGGCGTTGAAGGCGAGTTTCCGCAACTGGTTCATCACAATATCTTCTTCAGTGCTGACTATCCTGGTGAATTTCAAGCCATCGTGAACGAGCGACGACTGGCTCTTGATCCAACCGTATACGTGGCAGTGACCTGCCGCACCGATCCAGATCACGCGCCACCCGGTCATCTCAATCTATTCGTGCTGGTTAATGCACCTGCCGATACCGGCCAGATTGACTGGGCAGCCGTGATGCCAGCCTATCGCGACCACATTATCGCCAAACTTGAGACGATGGGTTTGCCAGGGTTACGACAGGCCATTCGCTATAGCCATTTCTGGACGCCGTGTGATCTGGCACAACGTTATAACGCTGCGTTTGGCTCGATCTACGGTCTTAGCTCAAACACGCCTTTCGCTGCATTCGCCCGTCCGCCACTGCGGGCACGGCGAGTGCACCAGCTCTACTTTGTAGGTGGTGGAACCCATCCGGGCGGTGGGATTCCACTGGTTCTATTGTCCGGGCGGGCAGTTGCCGCTCGCATCGCGGCTGATATGCCTGTCTAACAAAAAACTCTTTACACTTATTTGCAATGACAGGAATAGTTTGAACCACATTTTAACTTTACGATGGTAAATCGTAGAAACAATTGCGGTTTATCATCGTTAAGTTGCGATGAACTACTTGATTTATGACCGTTGCAGTGCTATTATGAGGTCGAAGCCTCGAGAGAACATCAGAAAGCAAAGGAGGAACGAACCACTTACGTGTAACCGAAAGGCAAGCGCTTCATCTCTAGTGTAAAGAGTTATGTGTGGGTAGGTTGTAGAGGTGAAGCGTAAGTTCGGGGAAACGCCCTCATCAATAAATGTATAGGTTATGAAGATGAGGGACGGGGAGACGAACAGACAAGCGCCAGGGTACTGCGGAGTAACTGGATGCTGTGCGAGCTGTACGGTTACCTCCCACACAAACTCACCGCGTTGGGGAAGAAAGAGCTGCTGTCCCACGCCAGATGGTGAGATAATCCGATAGCAAAAGCTGGCCCGGCGCATTACCTGCTGAAGGCAGAGCAGCTAAAGGACCTGTGCGGGTACGGTGGTGTAGAACTTCCTGAGTGCGCTGATGAACTCTCGAGGTGGTGGGTTAGTCAGGTAAAGTTGTAGGCTTGGCAAAAAGTCACATTTAGTCGCGATGCGGTAGCAGTGCTACCGCATCTGCGTTTTTAAGAGACCTGTCAGATTGCACTCACATCCGCTACCCGACAATCACTCAATCCCTACAAGTACAATCCATCTGTCAACCTCTGTGCACTCTGCGTCTCAGTGGTAATATGCATCAAGCCATCGTCCAGCCACCATCAACCATCAACGTTTGTCCGGTAATATACGAGGCAACCGGCGAGGCAAGAAACAGTACTGCTGCGGCAACTTCCTCCGGCTTGCCCAAACGGCGGAGCGCAATAATACCGGCACTCCACTGCTGAATTTCCGAAGGAATCACTTCTATCAGGTCAGTCTCGATCATACCCGGCGCAACAGCGTTAACTGTTATCTGCCACGGAGCAGCTTCACGGGCCAGTGCCCGTGTCAAACCGATGACCCCCCCAGCCGCCGCAGCAAAATCGGCCTGACCGGGAAAGCCCGATGTACCGTAGAGCGCCGCCAGATTAACAATACGTCCATAACGCTGCTGCATCATCGGTCGCAATGCTGCTCGACAGGTGTGGTAGATGCCGGTCAGATTCGTCTGAATCGTCTGCCGCCACCGTTCACTACTCATCTCGCTTAATGGGCCGTAATCGGCAATACCGGCACAGTTGATGAGTATGTCGAGTTTTCCCCAGCGCTCTATTGCTGTGGCTACCAGCACATTGCCACTATCCGGCTCGCGCACATCGATTGCCAGCGCTGCGGCTTCACGACCAGAGGACTGGACGGCCGCTACCACATCAGTCGCGGCTGCTTCATTGTGGTGATAACCTACCAGCACTCGGGCACCATAACGGGCCAGACCCTCTACCACTGCCTGTCCGATACCGCCCGAACCGCCGGTGACGATTGCTACCTGTCCGTTGAAATCAATCATGATCGCATCCGTCGTTAGGGCATCACCCAACCGCCGTCAATTGTCAAGACATGGCCAGTGATGTACGAAGCACGAGGCGAAACGAGAAAGCGGATCGCAGCGGCAACCTCTTCCGGGCGGCCAAACCGACCGAGCGCAATCGCCTGCAACGCCCAGGCGCGTAGCGCTTCAGGTACCGTCTCAACCATATCGGTCTCGATATAACCCGGCGCAACAACATTGACCGTGATACCATCACGAGCCACTTCACGCGCCAGTGATCGGCTCAGACCAATAATACCGGCCTTTGCTGCGGCGTAGTTCGTTTGACCAACATTACCGGCCAGTGCCGCCAGCGAACTGACCGAAACAATCCGACCATAACCGGTGCTCCGCATGATCGGCACTACCGCACGGCAACACAGAAACACTGAGGTCAGGTCAGTCTCGATCACCTGTTGCCACTGCTCAGGGCGTAGCCGTGCCATTGGCGCATCGGCGGTAATACCAGCGTTATTCACCAGAATATCGATCCGTCCCCAGCGTGACAGAGCCGCCTGTATCATTCTGGTGACCGCCTGTTCGTCGGCAACATCAGCCTGATACGGTAGAGCTTCACCACCGGCAGCAGTAATTTCTGCGGCCAGAGATTCAGCCGCACCGGCACTACGCTGGTAGTTGATCACTACACGTGCGCCAGCGTTAGCCAGCTCGATTGTCGTGGCACGCCCAATTCCGCGTGCACCACCGGTAACAATAGCAACCTGACCTTGTAATTCCATACTATGCTCTATACAGGTTGCATTGCAGTTAGCGCCCGGACATCCTCAAATGTCGCCACATTAATCAGCCGCGCTGTCGGAGCAATACGGCGGATCAGGCCGGTAAGCACTTTTCCTGGCCCGATTTCGATAAACGTTTCGACTCCGAGGTCAACCATTCGTTGTACCGAGGCAATCCAGCGCACCGGAGCGACAACCTGTGCGACGATCTCGCGCCGGACATCATCGGCGTCGTACAACGGTTCGGCTGTGACATTGGCAATTAAAGGGATGGAGAGGTTACGCACGGTGGCATGAGCAATAGCCTGAGCCATTCCTTCAGCAGCTTCGATCATGAGAGGGGAATGGAAGGCAGCACTCACCTTGAGCGGAATGACCCGTTTGGCACCACGGCTTTTAGCCAGCATACTGGCATGCTCCACAGCCACGACACTACCACTGATGACCAGTTGGTCGGGAGCGTTATAGTTAGCGATCACAACGGTGCCATGAGAATGATCGTTTTGCAGTGCAGCACTGACTTCTTGACAGATCTGTTCGAGAATAGCGGCATCGAGGCCAATAACTGCGGCCATACTCCCTTCGTGGGCAGCGGCCATTAATTCACCTCGTCGTCGTACAAGTTGCAGAGCGGTCTTGAAGTCAAGTGCACCACCGGCCACCAACGCCGAGTATTCACCCAGGCTATGACCGGCTACGGCAATCGGTTGTTCAAGGCGATCTCCCAACAATTCGGTCATTGCAGCCAGTAAGGCCATGCTGGTGGTAAGCAGCGCCGGTTGAGCATTTGCAGTGGCGGTAAGGTCGGCTTCTGGCCCACAAAAACACAATTCACTCAGGTTGAAATCAAGCGTTTCGTCCGCTGTAGCAAAGATCTGACGTGCGGCGGGTGATGCTGCAATCAGATCACGACCCATGCCTACGACTTGCGATCCCTGACCAGGGAATACCCACGCAATACTCATGGTCTGTTTGCCTCTTCCTGCTCTGCCGACACGACCTGTTTCCTCCCCCCCTTGCGTGCACCGGCGTGACGGTTTCGCGCTATTCCAGATGCTCTGGTTTGCTGATGACGAATATTGTTGCGATCTACCCTATTACTGATCTCCTCGATCTGAAAATGTGATCGCCGTCATATCTTACCAGGATTTTCTCAACAGATGAACAGCTAGCGACTCGGTTTACCCCAGCGTACCAGGCCCGATCCCCACGTCAGGCCACCACCAAAGGCAGTTAACAAAACATTATCACCAGCCTTGATTCGCTCCTGTTGGGCCGCTTCATAGAGCGCGATTGGGATCGAAGCTGCTGATGTATTCCCGTATCGGTCAAGATTAACCATCACCCGCTCTGGTGGAATCTCGAGACGACGAGCGACAGCATCAATAATCCGCACATTCGCCTGATGAGGGATGACCAACGCAATGTCATCAACAGTCAAACCGGCATCCTGGATCACCTGTAACGCCGAATCACTCATCTCGCGGACGGCATGCTTAAAAATCTCCCGTCCGTTCATATACACATACTGACGACCCGCCTCAAGAAGATCGGCAGTAAGCGGCATACGTGTACCACCGGCATCCACCGCCATCAAATCCTCGAGTTCACCATTTGCACTCAGCGTCGAAGCCAGTAAACCGAGCGGTTCATCGGTTGCTTCGAGCACCACAGCGCCTGCACCATCACCAAACAGAACACAGGTATTACGATCATTCCAGTTAATGTAGTGGGTAAAGATATCGGCTCCGATCAGCAACAACCGCCGACTTACACCACTTTTAATCAAACTGGTAGCGACAGTCAACCCGTAGACAAAGCCACTACAGGCTGCTGCTAAATCAAACGCTGTTGCGCGCGGAATTTGCAAATTTGCCTGTACGGTGCAGGCAGTAGCCGGAAATGGTCGATCAGGCGTGCAGGTGGCGACAATCACCGTATCGATAGTCGCAGGCGAAACACCGGCCATGGTCAGCGCTTCACGCCCGGCAGCAGTGGCCAGTGTCGAAGTACTTTCACCAGGCCCGGCAACACGTCGTTCACGGATACCGGTGCGTGTGCGTATCCATTCGTCAGATGTATCAATCCGTTGCGCCAATTCGTCATTTGTGATCAGCCGTTGTGGAACGGCCATACCCCAGCCGATCACTGCTGCGTAACGTTCCCTGCTCACCCTCACGCCCTTTCTATCTACTTATGATGAAAGGCTGCCAGCCCGATGACCCCGGCAGGCAGCCCTTTCATGCCCGATTCCCTGTAGAAGACAAGCGTATGGTTATTCCGACGCCACTTTGAGCACTTGCCGGCCCTTGTAGTATCCACAAGCCAGACACACGCGATGTGCCCGCATCAGTTCACCACAATTCGGACACACGACCATAACTGGCGGGGTAAGGGCAAGGTGCTGGCGGCGGTTGCCACGCCGATGGCGCGAGACTTTTCGCTTTGGTACTGCTCCCATGATTGTTACTCCTCAATGTTGATTACGTTGCCGCTTGGCCCATTCTCGCAAAGCAGCAAAACGGTCATCGACGAGTGTATCGTCGTCCTCAATTCCCTCAGACGCAACAGTGTAATTGACTGGCTGATCACGGTAAGCCGGTGCAATTGGATTCATCGGCAAATTGATCAGCGCGTAGCTACGGATCGCTTCACCAATATCAATATGGTGCAACTCATCGAGCATGAAAGGATCATCTTCGACTGGTTGCGGTAACTTATGCCCATTCACCACATCAACAACAGCGTAAAACTGATCGCTGAAATCGAGGTCAAGTTCATAATCAAACGGTTCGAGTGAACGCACGCAGGTAAGCGTCACAGTACCGTGAACCGTTACCTGAGCGAACACTCCAGCCGCTGTCCGGGTCAGGCGCAGGCGGCCGGTAATATTACGAAGCGTCAACTCCTCGTCAAGCGGCAAGGCTGGCTCACTAAACGAGATGTCTCGTCGCGCTCCCATTTCTTCGCGCAGTAATTGCGCGAGATTAAATCGTAATGCAGTCATAGCATCCACCCGTGGCGCACCGTTGTTCCGCCACAAGCGCCGAATTATAGGCGAGAGAGCGGAGGATTGTCAAGCGCCCGATTGGCGTTCTTCCAGCGCGTGCAAACCATTGCGTACACTGCTCAACAGCTTACTCAATCGTTCATCAAGTTCCTCGAGAACCTGCCGGGCATACGCATCAGCACCAGCTCGCACCTCTGCTGCTTCCTGTTCAGCCTGTTGGAGCAGGCGCTCGCGTTCTGCTTCAACAGCAGCCAGCAAACCCCGCTCGCTTAACACCTCCTGGACACGGGCTTGCGCTGTCGCGAGCAGTTGCTCTTGCTCAGCAATAATCCGACGAGCACGCCGAATCTCTTCGGGAATAACGGTGCGCATCTGATCGATAATCTCGAGTACCCGCGTCTCATCGATCAACGTTCGCCCACCACTGAGGGGGAGGCGGATCCCGGCAGCGATCACCTCTTCTAACTCGTCAATCAAATCATCCAGTTCGATGGCGATCACCCCCTCTGTGCGAATTTCTCCCGTAAAGCTGCCACAACAACCGGCGGCGTAAACTCAACCGGATCACGTCCAAGGCTGGCCATTTCCCGTACTGCTGTGGAGCTAATGTGGGCAAACTGGCGTCCAGCCATCAAGACAACGACTTCGATATTCGGATCAATCGTCTGATTGACCTGAGCCATCTGAAACTCGGCTTCAAAGTCACTGCCGGCACGCAGTCCCCGAACAATGGCACAAGCCCCAACCTGGCGGGCAAACTCAACGGTAAGCATCTCATAGCTGGTTGCCTCAACGTTCACCAGATCGGCAGTTACAGCCTGTAACAGTTGCAAGCGCTCGGCTGTGGAAAAGAGCAACCGCTTCTGGGGTCGATCAAATACCGCCATGATCACACGATCAAAAATTCGTGTTGCACGACGGGCAATGTCGAGGTGAGCATACGTAACCGGATCGAAGCTGCCAGGGTAAATAGCGATGCGCATAGGTTACTGTTGTGTTTCGGACGTGTTCATGGATGTCAATTCGTAGATCGAAAAGCACGAATCACCCAGTCGTCGAAATTTGATTCGGTGCAGACCAGGGTAGTCATCATCCAGTTCAACACGGGGTGAATGCCCGACAATTAACAAGCTCCCTTCCTTGCCGACGCCACTGCTCGCAACGAGTTGCATTGTCGCCTCGATTGTCGGATCAGCGTATGGAGGATCCATGATGATTATATCATAGCGTCCAATGCCACGCTGCCGATGAAGAAAGCGATCTACCGGCATATGGTAGATATGGCCTTGCTGCTCGAAACGAGTATGCCGCAAGTTATCGGCAATAATTGAGCAAACATGGGCATTTCGTTCGACAAAATCAGCACTATCAGCACCACGTGACAGACATTCGATGCCGAGCGATCCCGTACCAGCATACAGATCGAGCACCGACCCACGGATTGGGCCATACCCTTCCAGCACTGAAAAGAGTGCTTCCTTTACCCGATCAAGCATCGGGCGTGTACCCAGTCCTTTCGGTGCTTTTAAGCGATGCCCTTTAGCTTTGCCGGTAATGACTCGCATCTTGCCGTCGCAGTATATAACGGATGGCAGACGGTTGTTCTGCAAACCGTCTGCCTTCTACAGCATTCCCTGACACGCACCGTTTAACGCTTGGTGTACTGGGGCGCCTTGCGCGCACGCTTGAGACCGACCTTCTTCCGCTCTTTCATTCGTGGGTCGCGGGTCAGCAGGCCAGCCTGCTTGAGCGTTGGCCGCAATTCGCTATCATAGTCCAGTAACGCACGAGCAATGCCATGGCGAACAGCGCCAACCTGGCTTGAAATGCCGCCACCCTTCACTTTTACCAGCACATTGAAGGTGTTGAGGTGATTCGTCAACACCAGTGGTAAGCGAAGTTCGTGCTGGAACAGCTCACGACGGCCGAAGTACTCCTCCGGCTTTTTCCCATTGACGATAAAATCCCCACTACCGGGGAAGAGGCGTACCCGTGCCACCGCAGTCTTGCGGCGGCCGGTGCCCTGATAATAGCGCTTGCCTTCCATTCCTTCTCCTCACCACCTGTGCACCACGATGGTGCTACTTCATAATCTGCACACGGAACGCAATTGTTTCCCACTCAGCGACCCACAACCTTACCAGCGTGGGATATAGGGTTTTGGTTGCTGCGCCGCGTGCGGGTGGTTCGGCCCGGCGTAGATGCGCAGCTTACTTAGCAATCGGCGACCCATGCGGTTTTTTGGCAACATGCGCTTCACCGCGAGGCGCAGAATGCGGTCAGGATGCTTTGCCAGCATCATTTTGTACGGTGTCGCCTTGATACCACCCGGATAACCGGTGTGGCGGTAGTAGATTTTTTGATCCGGTTTGCGTCCGGTCAATACGATCTTCTCAGCGTTCACCACGATCACGAAATCACCACCGTCAATTGACGGCGTGAAAGTTGGTTTGTGCTTGCCGCGCAGCAGTGTACTGATCTGTGTTGCCAGCCGACCGAGCACCTTACCACTCGCATCGATGACATACCAATCACGCTGCACTTCTGTTGGTTTTTGATGATAGGTCTTCACAGCACCTATTCCTCGTGTACGTAGGACGAAGGCTGTTCGACCTTCGTCGTGCCATTTTGCCGTTTTGAAGGTTCCACCCAGCGGATCAGGCCAGGCGGATAGCGTACTGCCGTTAATGTTAAGCCGTGAGCCGGCGCCGTTGGACCAGCCAGGCGGCGATCCCGACTCGCCAACACCTCTCCAAACTGATCGACGGTCATCCGCCCACGCCCAACCAGCAAGAGCGTACCGACGATCATCCGCACCATATGCTGGAGGAATGCATTTGCCGCTACTTCGATAGCCAGTAAACGCCGCTCAAACCATTCATAATCCCCAACCCGCGTCCAATACATGGTGCGAACGGTAGAACGTTGGGCAGGCGTTGCTGTTGTAAATGCAGCAAAATCGTGCGTTCCCTCCAGCAATTTGAGCGCTGCCGTCATTGCCGCCACATCAAGTGTACCTGCGTAGTGCAAGACTTGATGGCGAAGTTGTGGCAACGGCGCTGCTGCACAGTCTATCAGGTAACGATACTCACGCTGGATCGCACTAAAGCGAGCGTGAAAATCTGGTACTGCTTCCCCGACATTCTGAATGGCCAGGTCAACCGGCAGGTGAGCGTTCAAACCGCGCCAGATTGTTTGTAAATTGTGGCGCGTTGTGGTCTGGACGTGAGCGACCTGACCAGTCGCGTGAACTCCGGCATCGGTTCGGCCTGCCAGCACAATCCGACGCCGCTCTTGCGTCAACGCTTCCCATGCCGACTCCAGGGCACCCTGCACAGTTCGGATGTCAGTTTGCCATTGCGACCCGGCAAAATCGGTGCCGTCATAAGCTAACAGCAGCGCAATCGTGCGCATCAGATCAACTCAATCAATGCCATCTCGGCTCCATCACCCCGGCGTGGTCCCAGTTTTGTGATCCGGGTGTACCCACCATTCCGGCCACCGTAGGTGGTAGGAGCAAAGGTAAACAGTTTTCGCATTGCCTCCTTGCTGGCCAGCTTCGAGAGGGCCATACGGCGGGCATGCGGTGTATCTTCGCGCGCAATTGAGATGAGAGCTTCAACTTCGGGCTGGACAGCGCGCGCCTTTGCCAGCGTTGTCTTAATCTTCTTATGCTCAATCAGGGCGATCATCAAGTTGCGGTAGAGCGCCTTACGATGCTCATACGACCGCCCCAATAATTTTCCGGCATGTCGATGTCGCATGGTCGTATCCTTGTATTAGCGCGATGCTCCACTTTGCGGAAGCACTCGCGGAATATAACCCCGTTCGATCAGTTTATCGCGAATTTCTTCCATTGACTTCTGGCCAAGATTGCGAACCGAGAGCAACGCCTTCTCGTCCATCTGAAGCACTTGACCAATTTTGGTAATTTCAGCCCGTTTTAAGCAGTTGTAGGTACGGGTTGAGAGGTCAAGCGTCTCAATCGACGTATCATAGACATGAGCCGGTATCTCCAGCCCGTTTGTCTCCGGTTGGGCTGCCGGTTCAACCATCAATCGGTTAAAATTCGCAATCGTCGTGTAGTAATGCACCAGGACGCGAGCCGCGTAATCAAGTGCTTCCTGCGCCCGTATCGTACCGTTTGTCCAAACCTCAAGGATTAGCCGGTCGTAGTCGGTAGCCTGTCCAATACGAGTGTTTTCTACCACATAATTAACCCGCGGTACGGGCGTAAAGATAGCATCGATTGGAAACTCACCGAGCGGCAGAATACCTCGTTGATCGGCTGACAGGTACCCGCGACCGTGTTCAATCGTTGCCGTTATCTCAATCCGCGCCTGATCGTGCTCAAGCGTACAGATATAGTGTGTAGGGTCAACGACCGACAGTCCTTCTGGCAACATCAGATCAGCAGCCGTCACAATCGCCGGACCCTGTTTCTGGATCGTTGCCTGTACCGTTCCCTCGTGGCGACCGCGTAAATGGATGCCTTTCAGGTTTAAGATCAGTTCCACGACATCCTCGGTCATACCGGGGATAACATCCGTCTCCTGATAGACACCCGCAATGCGCACGTGGGTGATCGCCGATCCGGGAATAGCCGTGAGCAGCACGCGCCGAAGCGCATTGCCGAGCGTATGCCCATAGCCCGGATCGAGCGGCTCGATTTTAAAGCGCCCAAAGGTTTCAGTTGCTTCAACAACCTCAATCTTTGGTTGTGCAATATCGAGCACTGCTGCCTCCCATTTCTTTGTTCACGTCCCACAAACGGGAGCGTCTACCGGCTATAGAACTCGACGATCAACTGCTCGTTAATGCCGGCCTCTGCATCTTCACGACGTGGTAAAGCAACGACTGTTCCAGAAAGCTCGGCTGCGTTAAGACGGAGCCATTCCGGCGCCCGATGCTTATTCAGCACACCACTATCAACCAGATTCTTGAAGTAGGTACGGCTACGGCTCTGCGGGCGTACTGCAATAACCTGGCCGACCTTCACCGTATACGACGGGATATTTGTTTTGCGACCATCAACAACGATATGGCCGTGGTTAACCAATTGCCGTGCCTGAGCGCGTGTGGTAGCAAAACCGAGGCGATACACAACATTATCGAGTCGGCGTTCAAGCAGACTCAACAGATACTCACCGGTAACACCACTACGCCGCGATGCCTGCTCAAACAGGCGGCGGAACTGGCGCTCAAGGACGCCGTATAGAAATTTTGCCTTCTGTTTTTCGCGCAACTGCATGCCATAATCGGACAACTGCCGGCGACGGGCCGCAGCACCGTGCTGTCCCGGCGGATCCGACCGCTTATTCAGAATGCGCAGACCTTTTTCGGTAATTCCGATGCCGAGTCGTCGGCTTACCTTGCCGACTGGTCCTATATATCGCGCCATAGTCTTATGTATCCTTTGTTCACTAATCCTTCACTGGCGTAGTTATAAGCTACGCATCTCTGTTCCAGCCTGTGAGATGGGCGCCAGTGCTGCCGGCGGCAGACACTACCGCAGTGGGCGTCCGGGAACTAAGCCCTCCGGTTCCAGGTGCGGTCGTCTCACAGTGCAGCATAACAACAGCGAAAACGTCCAATCAGACCCGTCGCCGCTTCGGTGGCCGGCAGCCGTTATGTGGAATCGGTGTCACGTCGGTAATTGCAGTAATCTGCAAACCGGCAGCCTGCAACGAACGGATAGCGGCTTCGCGTCCGGCGCCAGGGCCTTTCACAAAGACCTCAACCGAGCGCATACCATTTTCCATTGCTTTGCGTGCCGCATTCTCCGCAGCCACCTGAGCGGCATAAGGTGTGCTCTTCCGCGAACCCTTAAATCCACTCTGACCGGCACTGGCCCAACATACGACCGCGCCTTGCGGATCGGTAATTGTAACGATTGTATTGTTGAACGTGCTCTGAATATGCGCCTGACCCCGCGGCACATTCTTTCGCTCACGGCGCTTACCGCGCTGGCGTGTCGTGGTAGTCGTTTTTCCCTTGGCGGGCATGCCTCACTCCTTAATTGCAACTATTTCTTGGTCGCCTTCTTCTTGATACCGATCGCCTGACCGCGCCGCCCACGGCGTGTACGCGCATTGGTGCGAGTGCGCTGCCCACGTACCGGCATACCACGGCGGTGGCGCAGGCCCCGGTAGCAGCCAATATCCATCAGGCGTTTGATATTCAACTGTACCTCACGACGCAGATCGCCTTCAACCCGATATTCGCGATCAACAATTTCGCGAATACGCCCAACTTCTTCTTCGGTCAGGTCGCGCACCCGGCGTTCTGGATTCACATTTGCCTTGCGCAGAATCTCCATGCCGTTCGAGCGCCCAATACCGTAGATGTAGGTGATCGCAATCTCGATCTTCTTGTTGCGGGGAATATCAACCCCGGCAATACGTGCCATGCCAGACCTCTTTGCTCCTGATACACTCTGCCGGCCAACTGATACCGGCGAGCATGCACCACTTTACCCGTATGAATGGTTAACAATTAGTCGTTGTTATCCTTGCCGCTGTTTATGCTTCGGTGTACGCGAGCAGATCACCCGGATCACGCCCTTGCGCTTAATCACCTTGCAATACTCGCAGCGCGGCTTTACCGACGCTCGCACTTTCATTGTTGCCTCCTTTGCGGCGGCGGACGCCGCCGTGCTGCGTCGCGCCCCCTACTTATAACGATACGTAATACGTCCCCGGGTCAGGTCATATGGCGATAATTCAACCAGCACCCGGTCTCCCTTCAAGATACGAATGTAGTTCATCCGCATCTTGCCCGAGATGTGAGCCAGTACTTCGTGCCCATTATCGAGCTGTACCCGGAACATTGCGTTTGGCAATGGTTCCGTGATGGTACCCTCCATCTCGATGACGTCTTTCTTCTTTGACATATGTCTCCTAACCTACGGCTGCGCTGGAGCCAGATATGGGCTGAGCGCTTTTAGCATTGCCTCTGTCACGAGCGCGATCTCACGTTGACCATCGATTTCGTGCAGAATACCCTGTCGCTGATAGTATTCAATCAGCGGCATTGTCTGAGCAAAATAGACATCTAATCGGTGCTGCGCCGTCTCGATCGAGTCATCGCTCCGTTGATAGAGTTTGCCGCCGCAGGCGTCGCAGATACCTGGCCGATGCGACGGGAAGTAATAGATATTGAAGATCGCACCACAGGTGCGGCACGTCTGCCGACCGGCAATGCGGCGCAGCAAGACATCTTGTGGTACGGCCAGAAAGAGAACAGCATCGATACGTGCGTTGTGGTCGGCGAGCGCCACTTCCAGTGCCCGCGCCTGCTCTTGCGTGCGCGGAAAACCGTCAAAGATAACCCCTGACGCGCAATCAGGTTGTTGAATGCGTTCAAGGATCATCCGAATCACGACTTCATCAGGTACCAATTCCCCCCGATCCATGTAGGACTTAGCCAGCATACCCAATTCAGTCCCTTCGCGTAGGGCTGCACGGAAGAGATCGCCACTCGCTACATGCGTAAGTCCCGTGCGATCGGCAAGGGTTTTGGCCTGGGTGCCTTTGCCGGCACCGGGTGGTCCTAGTAAGATAACGTTGGTCATGACTCGGCGCTCGCTCAACTTCAAAAACCGCACATTATCTGTTGCACGGTATGACCATCTGCCTGTCTCACAAAGACGCTGCCCAACCGGCATGCCGGCGAGCAACGAGCTTTATTGTACTACATTTTCCCGGTTTGTGTGCAACGACTATCTGGTCAGAAAACCTTCATAGTCGCGCATGATCAACTGCGCCTCTAATTGACGCATTGTGTCTACCGCAACACCGACCACGATCAAGAGCGCCGTACTACCCAAACCAATCTGGACGCCGGTAATCGATTGGGTCAGGAACGGAAGCACGGCAATCAGGCCCAGGAAGAGCGCACCGGCCAGAGTAATACGGTTGAGCACCTTCATCAAATACTCTTCCGTCTTCTTGCCCGGGCGAATGCCGGGAATAAAACCACCGTTGCGCTGTAGATTTTCGGCCAGGTCCTGCTGGGTGAAGATGACAACCGTATAGAAATAGGTGAATCCCACTGTCAACAGGAAGAGCAGCGTCATGTAGACAATGCCACCACCCTGACCGGTTGGGTTAAAGGTATTGTAGAAAAAGCCAGCAATGGCATTCCCAATCCCTTCGGCACCGGGGCGATAGAACCACGATGCCACAATGCCAGGGAAGATGATAATGCTTTGAGCGAAGATCAACGGGATCATACCAGCCGAATTCACCTTCAGCGGGATGAAGCTGCTCTGACCACCGTAGACCTTATTGCCGCGCACACGTCGGGCGTACTGGACACGAATCCGACGCTGACCTTCCTGCACCAGGACAATACCAACAATTGTCAACAGTGCAATTGCCACAAAGCCTATCAGACCCAAAATGGTACTGAAATCACCCGCCTGGCTGATCTGGAAGCCCTGGATGATCAATCCCGGTAGGCGCGAAACAATCCCCCCGAAGATGATGATCGAGATACCATTACCAATACCACGTTCATTGATCTGCTCACCCAACCAGATCAGTAGCATGGTACCGGCGACCATCGTCGTCAGTACAGTAAATGTGGGCAAAAAGTTGGCACCCAGATCGAACGGAGTACGGAACAACGACAGTGTCGGGTCGTTGTTTGGATTAATCGTGCGTTCGAGGGTCAGAGTCTGACCATACGCCTGCAAATAAGCCAGCGGAACAGTCAACCACAACTGATAGCGATTCAGCCGCAGACGACCCTGTTCGCCTTCTTTCTGCAATTCCTGAAGAGCAGGGATCAAGGGTTGCAGCAACTGTATAATGATTTGAGCCGTAATGTAGGGGTAAACCCCCATTGCTGCAACCGAGAAATTCTCCAGTGCCCCACCGGCAAAGAGATTCAGTAACTGAGCCAGTTGGTTGGTTGCCAGCGCCTGGCGCAACTGCTCGAGTGTTGTCGGATTGATGTTAGGTACCGGAATATGCGCGATCAGACGAAACAGGAATAGCATCCCCAGTGTGAAGAGGATGCGACGCCGTAGATCGGGCAACTGAATAGCACGAAGTACAGCCTGTAGCATGATACTACTTCCTATGAATGGCGAGAACCTGTGAGGTTCTCGCCACATGACCGATTACGACTGGCGGGCATTGCGCATGCTCGGATTTGGCCCGCGTGAGCGTGAATGGCGTTCAACAACCCATGTGAGATCGATGGCTTTCCCACCAGCAGCTTCGATCTTCTGGCGAGCACTGGCCGAAAACTTGTGCGCCTTGATAACCAGTGGTTGCGTGAGTTCACCATCACCTAAAATTTTCACCGGCATTCGCTTCCGGCGTACCAGACGGCGTGCCAGGAGCGTTTCGGGTGTGACCTCAAGATCGACTGGCCAATCGACCAGGCTGCCAACGTTGACCACTTCATATTCAACGCGGAACTTATTAACAAAGCCCCGCTTGAAGGGCATCCGCTTGACCAGACGGTTCTGACCACCTTCAAAGGTGCGATAAGGGCCGGGACCGCTGCGGGCCTTTTGCCCCATCATACCCTTACCGCCGGTTTTTCCTTTACCCGAGCCGTGGCCGCGACCAATTCGCTTACGCTTTCGGTGCGCACCCTCGGCGGGTCGTAAATCGTGAAGTTTCATGCCTGCACCTCGTCCTCAACCTCTTCCACCTTCACGAGGTGCTGCACCTTAAACAGCATCCCGCGCACCGATGGATTATCCGGTTTGAGTACACTCTGATTCAACCGGCGCAAGCCCAGCGCGGCCAGGGTCTCCTTCTGGTCGCGCGCATAGCCAATTGCGCTCTTCACATACGTTACGCGCAGCTTACCCATCAGGCTGCCTCCGTTTCCCGTCGTGTCCGGCGCTCCATCAGCTCTTGAGGCGTCATATCGCGCCGGCTCGCCATCTCGTGCAGCGATGTCATCTCGCTGAGCGCCTTAAATGTTGCTTTCACAACATTTACCGGATTGTTGCTACCGTAGACCTTTGAGAGCAGGTCTTTAATTCCGGCTGCTTCGACAACCGGACGGACACCACGACCTGCGATAACACCCGTTCCAGGTGCTGCCGGGCGCAACATGACCTTCGTAGCCGCAAATTTCGTCACGACCTCGTGGGGAACGGTTGCATGCACCAGCGGCACACGAATCAAATTACGCTTCGCGGCCTCGGCGCCTTTCCGGATTGCGTCCGGCACTTCTGCCGCCTTGCCCATTCCGATACCGACGTGGCCTTTGCCATCACCGACGACAACAACCGTACTGAAGCTAAAGCGCCGACCGCCCTTCACGACCTTTGACACGCGGTTGATCTGGACGACGCGCTCCTCGAGCTCCAGCGTTTCGGGGTTAATACGTTCTCGTTTCACAGTTCCTCCGCTACGCTGCCCTTGGGCAACTAGAAGTTCAGACCAGCTTCGCGGGCCGCTTCGGCCAGCGCTTTCACCCGTCCGTGATACTTATAGCCGCCGCGATCGAAGACCACCTTCGTTATCCCGGCCTGTAGCGCTCGCTCGGCAATCAGCTTACCGACTAGCGCTGCCTCTTGGGTTTTTGTCAACTCAGGGCTGCCACTCCATCCCTTCTCGTTAGTAGAAGCAGCCACGAGCGTATGACCAACAGTATCATCAATCACTTGTGCGTAAATATGAACATGGCTCCGAAACACGTTAAGGCGTGGCCGTTCAGGCGTGCCAAAGACACGCTTTCGGATGCGATTGTGCCGGCGAAGCCGGAGTTCACGTGGTGTTCGTTTTCCCATACGATCCTCAACACTGCCGCGACAGAGATTCCATCCCCTGTCGCTCGCTGCGGGGTGATAGCTGCGGCACAATAACCGCAGCTATCCCGACTACTTCGCCTTCCCAGCCTTCCCGGCCTTGCGGCGAATCTTCTCTTCTGCGTACTTAATGCCCTTGCCCTTGTATGGCTCCGGTGGGCGCAGGCTACGGATCCGTGCCGCCTCCTCACCTACCTGTTGCTTATCAATACCAACAACTGTCAGAGCCAGCGGGTCATTGGCCGACTTACGTTCACCAACGATATAGCTAATGTTCGGTGGTGGCTCGATACGAACAGGGTGCGAGAAACCCAGGTTGAGCACCAGGGTTTTCCCTTCGAGCTGAGCACGATAGCCAACGCCGTTAATTTCAAGCGCTCGTTGCCAGCCCTGGGTGACACCCACCACCATATTGTGAATCAGGGTACGGGTCAAGCCGTGCAAAGCGCGGTGCAACTTCCCATCAGAGGGGCGCTGTACGGTAATAACGTCCCCTTCCTGGCGAATAATCATCTCGGGATGCAATTGCTGGCTCAGGGTTCCCTTCGGCCCCTTCACCGTCACGAGATTCTGCTCGCCGATGGTAACCTGAACACCTTTCGGCACGGTAATCGGTCGTTTTCCAATTCGCGACATGATACTCCTCCGTGCGCGTTACCAAACGTAGCAGAGCACTTCGCCACCGACGCGCTCGCGCCAGGCTTCGTGGTCGGCGAGCACTCCCTTGGGCGTTGACAGGATGCACAGCCCAAGACCGCCGCGCACTCGTGGAATGTCGGTACGCTTGGTATAGATGCGCAGCCCCGGCTTGCTTACCCGCCGTAAGCCAGTAATGGCTGGCCGGCGGTCGGGCAGATACTTCAGCGTGATCGTGATGGTCTTATGCGATTTACCATCATCAATCACGGCATAATCTCGAATAAAACCTTCACGCTTGAGGATGCGGGCAATCGCCTCTTTCATGTTCGATGCCGGCATCGATACTGTCGTATGGCGTGCCATACACGCATTGCGAATGCGTGTGAGCATATCGCCGATAGGATCATTTACACTCACGGTATGCCTCCTCACCAATCGGGCGTCAATAGCACTTTTGATTGCCGCACAGCACTCACCAGCTCGATTTGACGACGCCCGGAATGAGGCCCTTCAACGCATGTTCGCGGAAGCAGATACGGCACATCCCGAACTTGCGGATATAGGCCCGTGACCGACCGCAAATCTTGCAGCGATTGTAGGCGCGTACCGAAAACTTTGGTGGCCGCTGGGCCCTAACAATCCACGACTTCTTAGCCAAAGGAATACCTCCTCAAATGCGTTGAACCAGTCAGCGCAATGCGCTCTTAGTTCAAACTAATCACGAAATGGCATGCCGAGTCGTTTGAGCAATGCATACGCCTGCTCATCATTCGGTGCACTGGTGACAATTGCCACCTCTAGCCCACGAATCTTATCGATCTTATCGTAATCAATATCTGGGAACACAATCTGCTCGCGCAGACCCAGACTGTAGTTTCCGCGGCCATCGAACGAGCTTCGGCTGACACCACGAAAATCGCGAATTCGCGGCAGGGCCAGCGAGCAGAGTCGATCCAGGAAGTCGTACATCCGATCTCCGCGCAAGGTAACCATTGCCCCAATCGGCATCCCAGCGCGCAGCTTAAACGATGCAACCGACTTCTTAGCCCGCGTAACTACCGGCTTCTGACCGGTAATCGTTGCGAGGTCATTAACGGCGGCTTCAATCGCCTTCGCATTCTGCACCGCCTCGCCGACGCCAACATTCACCACAATCTTGACGAGGCGTGGCACTTGCATGATGGATTTGAACTTAAACTCCTCCATCAATGCAGGGACGACCTCTTTCTGATACTTTTCTCGTAATCGAACGGTCATGGCGCTTTCTCCAGGGGCTTGGCGACAGACTCCGCTGCGCCGGCCCTGAACAGACTACTTATCAATTACAGCATCACAGGCCTTGCAATAGCGTACCTTGCGTGGTCGGCCTTTGTGATCAGTCTCTTCAAGGAAGCGCTTGCCTGTGCGTGAGGCACGGCCACAGCTCGGACAAATCAGCATCACGTTCGATGCGTGGAGCGGCGCTTCCATTTCGATAATACCGCCAGGGCGACCAGGGCCACGCGGCTTCTGGTGGCGCTTAACGATATTAATCCCTTCGACAACAACCCGGTTGACAGCCGGCAGGGCGCGCTTAATTTTTCCCCGGCGCCCCTTATCTTTGCCGGCAATCACCAGCACTTCATCACCAGTCTTCACATGCATCACAGCACCTCCGGGGCGAGCGACACGATTCGCATAAACTGCTTCTCGCGCAGCTCACGGGCCACCGGGCCAAAGATACGGGTGCCGCGAGGGTTATTTTCCTTACCGATCAGCACCGCTGCATTATCATCAAAGCGGATATGAGAGCCATCAGGCCGACCATATTCTTTGGCCGTGCGGATAATTACCGCCTTGACGACATCGCCCTTCTTGACCTGGCCGCCGGGTGTAGCAACCTTTACCGAGGCAACGATAATATCGCCAACCCGACCGTAGCGCACCCGTGAACCTCCGAGGACCCGGATACACATGATCTCTTTTGCCCCGGTATTATCGGCAACCTTAAGCCGTGTTTGAGGCTGGATCATGGCTATTCCTCCTCGCCACGCTTCAGAATTTCCACCACCCGCCAGCGCTTTGTGCGGCTCAGCGGACGGGTTTCTTCAATCCGTACCGTATCACCCACTTTACAGACATTTTCTTCATCGTGGGCGTGAAACTTCTTCGTGCGTCGAATAATCTTGCGGTAGAGGGGATGTGGCTTGAGATAATCCACAGCCACGACTACCGTCTTGTTCATTTTATCGCTGACGACACGACCCACCTTTGTCGTCTTGCGCTTTTGTTCTACGGTCATCATGCCCTGCTCCATAATTCGTTAGCCGAGCTCAGCCTGCGCCAACTCGCGTTCGCGCAGAATGGTGAGAATGCGCGCAATCTCTTTTTTCACCAATCGCGGCCGTGCCGTGTTGGTCAACTTGCCGGTAGCCTTTTGGAAGCGCAAATTGAACAACTCGACCTTATACTCGGCCAACTTCTCGCGCAGTTGCGCATCATCGAGGGCGCGCAGTTCATTCGCTTTCACTGCTCACCTCCTCGGGCTTTGCCATCGTTCCCTGCTCTTCGCGATCAATCACCTTGCACTTAATCGGCAATTTTTGCGCAGCGCGACGCAGGGCCTCATGAGCTACATCTTCGCGAACACCGGCCAGCTCGAACATGATCCGACCAGGCTTAACGACAGCAACCCAGTGGTCAACTGAACCTTTTCCACCACCCATACGGGTTTCAGCCGGCTTGCGGGTGACAGGCTTGTCTGGGAAGATACGGATCCAGACCTTACCACCACGCTTGACGTAGTTCGTAATTGCACGACGGGCAGCCTCGATCTGGCGGCTGGAAATCCAGCTTGGTTCGAGGGCCATCAGGCCATACTCGCCGAACACGACATTGTTGCCGCGGTACGAGAGGCCGGGGCTACGCCCTTTCTGCATCTTGCGGTACTTCGTGCGCTTAGGCAGAAGCATTGCTATTCCTCCTCGGCTGACGTTCACGCCGCTCGGGAGCGGGCGTGGGCGCGGTCGTTGCTGGTTCAGCCGGGGACTTGGCGACCTGGTTCGGGAAGACCTCTCCCTTGTAAATCCAGACCTTCACACCAATCCGGCCATAGGTAGTGTGCGCATGTACCTGGGCGTAATCGATATCAGCGCGCAGCGTATGGCGTGGCACGCGACCCTCAGCCTCTTCGTGTACACGCGACATCTCGGCGCCACCGAGGCGACCCGAGCACCGCACCTTTACTCCCTGTGCTCCAAGACGCATGGCGCGTTGAACCGCCTGCTTCATTGCGCGCTTATAGCTCACGCGCCTGGTGATCTGTTCACCAATGCTCTCCGCGACCAACTGAGCGTCAAGTTCGGGTTGATGGATTTCTTTGATATTAAGCTTAATCTTCTTCCCGGTCTTGCGCTCCAATGCACTCTTCAACGTGTCAACATTCGTGCCGCGCTTCCCGATCACAATGCCGGGTTTAGCCGTGTAGACCGAAATCTCGATCTTATTGGCCGAGCGTTCGATCTCGATCCGCGACACGCCAGCGCTTTGCAATTCCTTGCTAATCAGCTTGCGCAGCTCGATATCTTCGTGGAGCTGACGAGTGTACTCTTCGCCTTCGGCGAACCACTTCGATTGCCAGTCCTTGATATAGCCGAGCCGGAAGCCAATCGGATGTACTTTGCGCCCCAAGCGAGCCTCCCTCTACTAGTACTCCGACCTGTCGGCTACCACCACAGTAATGTGAGTGGTCGGTTTGCGGATGCGATTCGCCATACCACGCGCCCGTGGCATAATGCGCTTCAAGACCGGACCCTGATCGGCATAGATGGTCTTGATGTACAACGACTCGCGATCCATGTCAAAGTTGTGTTCGGCATTTGCAGCAGCCGACTTAATAGTGCGAGCAACCTCACGTGCTGCCTTTTGTGGCATATAGCGGAGAGTTGCCAGCGCACGATCGACATTCATACCGCGCACAACATCCATGACAAGGCGAACCTTCAATGGTGAGATTCGCACATAGCGGGTAACAGCTTTTGCTTCCATTGCTCTTCTCGTATCGCTACCCGAAGCATCACCACAAGCGTGCTATTTTACCACGTTTCTGGTAAGATGCAATCGAGCCTATCAGCGGGAGCTACTTCACTTTCCCGCGCTTATCGGCCTTTTTGCCACCATGGCCACGGAAGAAGCGTGTGGGCGCGAATTCGCCCAGCTTATGCCCGACCATGTTTTCCGTAATATAGACGGGCACGTGCCGACGGCCATCATGCACCGCAATTGTATGACCAATCATCTGCGGGAAGATGGTCGAATCGCGCGACCACGTGCGAATCACCCGCTTCTCATTGGCCTTGTTCATCGCTTCAATTTTATCGAGCAATTTAATATCGACGTATGGCCCCTTCTTCGACGAGCGGGACATAGTTCCTGCTTTACCAGTCCTGCGACAAGTGCAGACCTGGAAGGCTGCCTTTCTCCAGCCACGTTTGACGCTTCAACGAGATTAACCGCAAGCGGTTGTACAATCTCTCCACGCCCGTTTATAGTCTCCGTGAACCTGTTTCGGCGACTGTAAAGACTCTCAGCACATCCGACAACCAATCGTTGTTGCCCGATATGGCAGGGCAACAACGATTATCACCCGACAAGACAGCGTTACTTGCGCCGGCGAACAATGAAACGGTCGAAGCGCGGATTGTGACGCGTCTTGACGCCACGTGCCGGCTTACCCCACTTCGTCTTTGGCGTGCTCATACCGCGAGGTGCCCGGCCCTCACCACCACCGTGGGGATGGTCGCGGGGGTTCATAGCAGCACCGCGCACGCGCGGACGACGGCCCAGCCAGCGTGAACGACCAGCCTTGCCGAGACGAATGTTCTGGTGATCAACATTACCAACCTGGCCGATAGTTGCCATACAGCGCAGGTGGATCATGCGCATCTCACCAGAGGGCATGCGCACGATGGCATAATCACCTTCTTTAGCCATCAATTGGGCCGCAGTACCTGCCGAACGAACCAACACACCACCACGCCCGATTTCAAGCTCGATATTGTGGATCTGGGTACCGAGCGGGATGGCGCTCAGCGGTAATGCATTGCCGACCCGAATTTCCGCATCAGGGCCGCTCATCACCGTGTCGCCGACTTTCAGACCAAGTGGCGCGATGATGTAGCGCTTTTCGCCGTCGGCATACGCCAGCAGCGCGATGCGAGCGGTACGATTCGGATCGTACTCGATAGCCTGTACCTTCGCGGGCACGCCAAACTTGTTGCGCTTAAAATCGATAATGCGATAGAAGCGCTTATGGCCACCACCGCGATGGCGCACGGTAATCCGGCCCTGGTTATTACGGCCAGCTTTCTTGCGCAACGGTTCGATTAAGCGTGGCTCTGGTTCTTTCTTTGTAATCTCCTCGAAGGTCGAAACCGACATATTGCGGCGACCGGCCGAGGTTGGTTTGTAGATACGAACTCCCATTGTTGTTCTCCCTCTACGGGCGACGGCTCTTCAGTGCGAACCGTCGCCAATCACTACCTTCATTCCGGCAGTGATTTATGATCCGAAGATCTCGATCCGATCGCCTTCGGCAAGGGTTACTATCGCCTTCTTCCAATCGCGAGTATAGCCCATCGAGCGACCACGCCGACGAAGTTTACCACGAACATTCATGGTATGGACTTTCGTAACCCTCACGTTGAAGATCGTCTCGACCGCATGCTTAATTTGCGGTTTGGTTGCCTCACGGTGTACCTCAAACGTATACTTGTTGAGTTCCATGAGACTGGTATTCTTCTCGGTGATCAGCGGACGGATCAGAATATCATACGGCGTCAGCATGGTTATTCCTCCTGCGCCGGCGTTGCCACGCGAGTGCGCTCGCCGAGATAGCTTTCCACTACTTCAACGGCAGCTTTGGGCATCACGATGTGATCGTAGACCAGCAGATCACGCACGTTGAGGTAGTGTGCCAGCAATGTTTTCACTTGCGGCAAGTTGTTGGCCGAGCGGCGCAGATTTTCATTCGCCGGACTCTTGCTATCAATCACGACCAGGGTTTTCTTGTCGGCAAGGCCGTGCGCCTTGAGGAAGGCGATAAAATCTTTGGTGCGCGGCCGTTCAAATGTCAGCTCATCAACAAAGCGAATTTGATCGGCAGCAAACTTCGCCGACAGTGCCGAGCGTACACCCAGCCGACGCATCTTTCGCGGCATAGCCAGGCGATACGAGCGTGGATGGGGACCATGGGCTACACCACCACCCTTGTGATGGGGTGCACGGATCGAACCCTGGCGGGCACGTCCGGTGCCCTTTTGGCGATAGAGCTTGCGCGTTGATCCCTTTACCTCGCCGCGACCACGTGTGTTGTGAGTACCAAGGCGGGCATTGGCGTTTTGCATCACAACATATTGATGCATAACAGCCACGTTCGGCTCAATGCCGAAAATGTAATCGCTAACCTCGATGGCGCCCACCTGTTCGCCGGCCTGATTATAGAGTGTTGCCTGCATCGTTTTTCTCCTCTAGCCCTTCACCGCTTTGCGGATCTGAAGCAGGCCATTGCGGGCGCCAGGAACGGAGCCCTTCACCAGTAGCAAATTCTGTTCGGGCAACACCTCGACAACCTCCAGATTCTGGATGGTAACCCGAGTGCCACCCATACGACCGGCCATGCGTTGACCTTTCCATACACGGCCCGGGGTTGTACCAGCACCGATAGAACCAGGGGCACGATGGCGGTCGCTCTGACCGTGCGTCTTTGGACCACCGCGGAAGCCGTGACGTTTGACGACACCGGCAAAGCCGCGACCCTTTGATGTGCCAGAGATGTCAACTTTCTGGCCGGGCCGGAACAACTCAACCGTCACCACTTCACCAGGGGTATGGGCCTGGGGATCATCGGCGCTGAATTCGCGCAGATAGCGCAACATCTTGCCACCCGATGCCTTCAGGTGCCCCTGTTGCGGTTTGGTCAGCTTGCGCGGCTCAACTTCTTCATAACCGAGCTGCACAGCGCTGTAGCCATCGCGCTCCGGTGTGCGAATCTGGGTGACGATGCAGGGACCGGCAGCAATGACCGTCACCGGAATGGCCATGCCTTGCGCGGTGAAGTACTGCATCATCCCGATTTTACGACCTAACAATCCGTGAATCATTGATGCACCTCCGCAGCGTGCGTCTTTGCGCAGCGGCTGCATTTCCGACGCTCGTTCCTCTGATTGACAAAGAACGAAAGTGTCATCAGAGCACTTACGTCTATTTTCTTCTACAACTTAATCTCAATATCGACGCCAGCCGGCAGATTGAGTTTCATCAAAGCATTAATCGTTTGCTGGCTTGGATCAAGCACATCGATCAGTCGCTTGTGCGTGCGAATCTCAAACTGCTCTTGAGAGTCCTTATCGATAAAACCAGACCGGATCACGCTATAGCGCTCGATCTTGGTAGGAAGCGGAACAGGTCCGGCAACCAGCGCACCTGTTCGCTCGGCTGCCTCGACAATCTGGCGTGCAGACTGATCGAGGATCTTATGGTCATACGCCTTCAGGCGAATACGAACTTTCTGTTTAGCCATCTTTTTCTCCAATCAACAGGGACGTGGTGGAGACCACGCCCCCGTCACCGGTTTACGCTATGCTAATCCAGGATCTTGGTTACGACACCAGCACCGACAGTGCGGCCACCTTCGCGGATAGCGAAGCGCAAGCCCTCTTCGATAGCCACCGGGACGATCAGCTCAATCGTCATCACCACGTTATCGCCCGGCATCAC
>ENA-ORXB01000374-ORXB01000374.1-sediment-metagenome-genome-assembly--contig:-NODE-374-length-93667-cov-9.846885_pt1:55000-62500 | contig 93667 bp, 81 predicted proteins | sample MGYA00237863_ERZ511475 | MGnify/ENA primary metagenome ERZ511475 (study PRJEB26305, sample SAMN06343858) | sediment metagenome | isolation source: hot spring sediment | place: Canada...
GATTGTCGATCGTCGCTGGTATTATCACCTTTCGCCTGAAGCGGAGCCAGGCGCGCTATGCACAATATCTGCTCGAACGGAATGGGATTCCGTATCAGGGCGGAATGGACATCACCTCCTCGAAATCGAAAGGACATCAGCGCCAATCCTCACTGCGACCTGCACCATCCGATGGTTTGCTTAACCGCACAATTGCACCAATTCATCAACTGGTTCAAAAGCTGCAACGCTTGTAGTCTCCAAGCGAACACCATGACATTCAACCTCGGCATCGAGCGTCCCCATCTGCGCAACGGGCGCTCGATTTTATTGATTGATGTAACCTGCTGAAGAACTCATGCGCTCGGCCGCGCTGGAGTTGGTCATGACACCACTGGTTGTAGAAGTTGCGCAGACATTCGTAGCAACTGGTTTCCGGGCCGCATTTGCAGCGCGCCACCCGATCCCATGCCGCCCGAACGACCTCCGGCAGTTGCTGCGCCACGCGACGGACATGGCCCGCGCCGCCGGGCACATTGTCGAACAAGACCAACGCGGGAGGCTCGCCCCCTTGATAGGGGAAAAGCGTGCCGTCCAGGTCATCGCGCGGGATGCCCAACGTCTCGCTGGCGCCTTCCAGCAGCGCATACAGCGTCGAAAGCCACAAATTCATGTCCCCGGCAGGGGCCAACGCGCCGTTGAAGCGGAGCTCCAGCACGTCGGTGATGAACTCGTGGCCCAGGTGATAGGTCCTAATGGAACCGGAACACTGCTGGCCGGTGCGCAGGTTTTGGTGGGCCAGTGCGCGCCGTGACCGCTGACCGACCGGCGTTGGCGTAGCGGGTTCGGCCCAGCCGCAGGCCGAGCAGATGCGAAAGCCGGCGTTGGCAAATCCGCTGTTGACGACCGCCAGCTTGCCGTAGCGCGAGTAGCGCCGCGCGGTACGGATTGCGGGTCCGGAAAGCTCTGGCACCGGCTCCAGCATCGTCGGTTCGTCCCCTTCGGGCGCGTATTCGGTGAAGTAGACGCGCGAGGCGTAGAGCCGCTGTGGCCGGTTTTCGCCCGTATTGCCCGGCTCACGCGCGGCTACGAAGCCGAACTCAGGGATGATGAATTGCCCGTACTGCCGCCGCCGGCCATGCAGGTTCGCGCCGCAGACCACGCACGGCCCCTGGATCTCCTGCGTGCTGCGATGGAAGCGATGGCACTCCGGGCAGACCGCGTAGTAGATGGCCTGCCAGTCGTGGCCCGGCATCTTGTATAGGCCGCCGCTGGTCCAGACGCGCTTGGCTGCCACCACCTCTCCGCCCGGCGCGTACTCCGCAATCGCCATCTTCAAATCGCGCTGCAGCTCGACCTTGTGCGCTTCAGGGATCGAGGGGAGATGGCCTGTGCGCAGCTCGACCACATCACTCGGGAAGCCATAGGCGGGGAGCACGTTGTGGCTGCCCAGGAAGCCCAGTAGCTCCCGATCGCGCACCGTCTTCGCCACGCGCTGGAAATGTTCTGCCTGGCCGTAGCGGCGGTTACGCACTGCTTCCTGTTCCAGTTCGGCATACAGGGCCAGGTCGGCGTTCACCTCCTGGACGGCCCGATCCAGGATGCCCGTGCCCGCCTCGTCGGTGAGCTTCCCCAACCACTCCCAGCTTGCAATGCCGAGCACCTCGTGCAGGTCATCCGGCACGATCCGCAGGAGCGCCTCTTGCACCGCAAGCGACCGAAGGCGAATGTAGTCTGCGAGCAAATCCGGCCCCGAAGCCCTGCCGTCCTCTGGGGCAAAGAAAACACCCACGGTCCTGAATTCCCGCTGATGGTTATCCCTGGCCCAACGGAAGAACGCAGCCAGGAAAACCGAGTGAAGATGTCGCCGGACGATCTTCTCGTTGCTGACGGCCACTGCAGGCGGCAGGATGCGACCGGCCACCAGCCTCTCCGGCCGGTTGAAGTGGGTGAGGTCGTGTGAACGGCGCTGCGCGTAGGTCAATACGAAGGCCACCGAGTCGGTGCGCCGGCCGGCGCGGCCGGCCCGCTGGATGTAGTTGGCCGTGGTCGGGGGCACGTTGCGCATCAGCACCGCCTGGAGGTCGCCCACGTCCACGCCCAGCTCGAAGGTCGTGGAGCAGCTCAGCACGTTGATCTGCCCGCGGATGAAGCGATCTTGCACGCGGCCCGCTTCGTCCGGCTTCCACTGGGCCGTGTGCTCTTCTGCGGTGACGGAAATGGGTTCCAGGGTTTGGTACAGGTGTCGGTAGTGGTTGCTCTTCCAGGCCGTGCTGTGGGCGTCCAGCCGTTCCAGTCTGCCGTCGCAGCCATAAAACGGGCATACATCGTTCAGATTGATGTAGGAAACGTTGAAACAACGGTTACAGCGATAGACAGGCAGGCCGGCTTCCGCGACCGGGACCCATTCCCAGAAGCGGTAGTCCAGGCGCCGGGCAATGCCGACCTGCGGCCGCGACTCGGCGACCAGGTGATCACGCCAGCGTGAGTTGGGCTCGGTGAGGTAAGTCCAAAGCCCCCGAAGTGTCTCCTGCGCGATTCTTTGGGCCTGTTCCGGCACCATACCATTGCGGCGCATCAAGAGGCGGACCAGGAAATCGAGCCGTCGGTTGCTGCCGTGGCGAGGCGTCCAGCCCAGCACGCCATGTCGCTCATCGGCCACCTCGCCCACAAACAGCTCCACGTTGCGCGGCCCGAACATATTCCGGTCGCGCACGTCCACGTTGGGCGGGAAGGTGACGGCGCCCTGTTGGCGCAGGGTGTTGAGCAGGAGCACCAGCAGGTCCCATGCCTCGTCGCGGCTCAGGTTCCAGGGTGGGGCCAGCAAGGCCGGCGGCGGCGCCCAGCGTTCCGGGGGAACCAGGCGGTAGTTGAGTAACCCCAACCCCTCCAGGCCAATGCGATAGTCCAGTGCCACGAACTCTTGCGCCAGCCACTGGCGGGCAAGGGTAAGGCGTTTATCGTAGCTCTGGTCGGGGGTGAACAGGGCCGCTACTTCGGCCTGGCGTAACAGGCGGCTCGCCAGATCGTCCAGCCGCAGGCGCCCTGTTCGGCCCTCTGGGTCTTCCGCCAGGATCTTCAGGATCAGGCGTCGGTGCAGGATCTGCTGATAGGTGCGCTCCAGGTAGGGCGCAAAGAAGGCCGCGTCCTGCCGGCTATCGGCGAAGACCAACAGCTTGCGGCCGTGGCCCGGCAGCTCGGCCGCCTGATCACCTCGCTCCGGCGGCAGGAGTTGATAGAGCGAGGTCGCCAACACGCTGACGGGCGCGTCCTGGCCGGTGAGGAAACGATACACGACGCCGTTGGGATTGCGCGCGCCACAGCCGATGCAGTAGCTGAGGACGCCGGCCTCGCGGCGGGAACGGCGCGCTGCTGTGGCACCATCGGCCGAGGAGCCAGCCTCGACCTCCACCTTGCGCAACGGGACCCTCGGCGTCATCGGCCGGCAGTTGCACCGGGGCCCACCGCTTTGAAACGACGCGACCGCGCCGCAGCCCAGGCAGAGCGTGTGTGGCTCCAGCCGCCCGGCGCCCAGCTGGTCAACGGCGGCCTGGGCCACAACGGCCTCATCTTCGTCAGGTAGCAGCGCCTCGCCCTCCAGGACGAAGTAGCAGTGTCCGCCATCTGCCTCCGCGTTGGCAGGGTGAGGATGACGCAGCACGCGCACCGCGCCCCCGCCGGCCAGGTGCTCCGTGTTTTCGCGGCCCACAATGTACGCGGTGCCACAGCGCGGGCAGGTGGCCAGCTCGAAGACGCGTTGCCTGCAGTGCGGGCAGTTATCGTAGCGCGTCAGGAAAAACCGCGGTTTGCCCTCTTCGGCGTGCGCCGGATGGTTGCGGTTCAGGCAGACGAACGCGCCTTCCAGCGCCCGGGCGAACACATGGTAACGGGCCGGCAGGAGTGACAGCGCGTCGGGCATGGGCCGGGCGCGCACCGCCAGTTGCACCAGGTTGATCACCGGCTCGGCATCCGGCCCCTCGGCCCCCAGCGTTCCGGGCAGTGTGCGTAAGTCCTGAGGCTCCCGCAGCGCGGCGCGCAGCCGGTGCAGCCGGCCGTCTCCCCGCAATGCCGCGTTCAGGAAGGCGTTGATGCCCGCCGTCCCTTGCCCAGTGGCCGACACGGCCTGAGCCGCGGCGCGGGAGGCCGCTTGGACGATCTCGGGAGACAGGCCGGCTGCCAGAGCGATGAGCGCCAGTTCCGCCGGTGGTTGCTCGGCTGTAACTGCTTGCGCCAGGCCAGCGTACAGCTCGCCCGTACCTTCCCCCCAGGGCGCCGTGAGCTGCGCCATCTCTTCCCGTTGGCCCTCGACCACATCCTGGCGCAGGGGATCATCCTCGACCCACTCGAAGCGCTCCCCGAACAGCTCGCTGGCAAAGGTTGCGACTGCGCTGAAGTCCTGGCGGCCGCGGCCCAACGTCGCGCTGGTCGCAATGCAGCGCAGTCGCCCCGACTCGCTGCGTACGACTCGGTCCTTGACCCGACGCAGCAGCATTGCGATCTCGATGCCGGTCGCGCCGTCGTAGATGTGGGCCTCGTCCAGCGCGATGAAGCGCCAGAACTGTCCGGTTGCGCCGTCGAAGAACTCGCTGTCCCTGGGCCGCAGCAGCAAGTACTCCAGCATTGCATAGTTGGTGATCAGGATGTGGGGTGGGCTCTCCCGCATCGCCGCGCGGCTGATCCGCTCGTTGGGCAGGAGCCGCTCATCGCGGAACTGCTGGCGGAACTGCTCCTCGGCGTCCTTCTGGCTTTCCTTGGTCTCGCCGGTGTAGCGTCCGAAGGTGATGTCCGGGAAAGAGGCCAGCAGCCGGCGCAGGCGCTTGAGCTGATCATTGGCCAGCGCGTTCATGGGGTAAAGCAACAACGCCCGCACCCCTGGGCGTCCCAGGATGCCGGCCTCGCGCTGGCGCAGCAGGTGGTCGAAGATCGGGAGCAGGAAGGTCTCGGTCTTGCCGCTGCCGGTGCCCGTGGCCACCACAATGTTGCGCCCCTGGGCAACGACCTTCGTGATGGCCTGCTCCTGATGCAGGTAGAGCGGCCGGTCATAAGGCAGCGCGGGCGAGCAGAGCTGGCGGAAATCGCGATGGAGCACGCCGGCCTCAACCAGCTCACCGATGGAACGGCCCAGGCGGAAGGGCGGCGCGGCCTCCAGGATCGGGCCGCGCACCAGGAAGTCCGGCGCTGCCAACGCCCGCTGAAACTGCTCGCGGAGTTCCTCATCGCGGAAAAAGTAGATGGTCCGCAGGTAGCGCGCGTAGTCCTCGCTCAGTTTGCGGGTCGCATCCAAAGGGTGAATCGCTTGAGCCACGATCTCCTCCAACCACGGCTATGACGCAGGGGGTCTATGGCGGAACTCGAGCCGACCGACCAGAGAGATCGGCGATTCGAGTGGCCTGAACGATGGATGCACGCCTTCGTGCTTCGTTTTGTCATGCTCGCCGGTGATCTTTTCGTATCGCACTGCGATGTATTGGTGGCATTTCAGGCATTGGTACACCCTGTTTACGCCGAGCAACAGGATCTGTTGGCGCGAGGGGTCAATCAGTGCCTTGATGGCGTCCGGCCCCGGATGAAACGTGACCGTAAACCTGACCCCTTGATCGGCCCGGTCTGGAAGCAGGGACTCGATCCTCTGCCCATCGCCTGTCTCTACGCAGGCGATCTGCGCCCACCCCAGATGACAATGCACCCAGACGCCGGCCTGAATGACCGGAATCGCAGCCGGATGGGCGTCCAACAGCTTGTCGAGCAGCTCCCTTATGGCTTTGCCGGGCAATTGTTCCCAAAGGGAATGGAGAGAACGCGCCGCAAAGCGCGGGTTGATGCCCAGCGCAGCCACTGCTTGTGGGGCCGAAATCGCCTTTCGCTCGTAGAGCCGGGCGACGGCGAGAACGCCTTCGCCGCAGTCGCAGCGGACCAGGCTTGCCGCCAAAGCAAGCTGGAGGTCTCGCTGATCAGAGGTTTGCAGGAGACGGAGGCTCTCCTCTGGGGGTAAGTGGGAGATAGCGTAATCGGTAGCCAGCGGCAGGTTCAGGCTGAGCAGCTCATCCAGATCCTGGCGAGAAAGCCGGCCGGATGCTTCCCACGCAAAGGCCGCTCGAATACCCGCTATGTTGTCCTGTTCGATCAAATGCCGGGCGGCCGCGAGCTGAACGCGTGCATCCGGAGCCTCCAGCAAGGCTTCGACCGCTTGTGGGGCCAGTTTGGTAAGCGGCGGCAGATACGCCAGGTATTCGGCGACGACCGACTCCGGCAGATCGCCGTTGCTGTATGCTGCAAAGACCTGCCTGATCTGCTCGGTCCGGTACAGCTTGATCCAAAAAGCCTTGCCGGTCGGCAAATCCTGGAATTTTCGCGCCAGCGCCATCATTTGCGGCAGAGATGCTGTGTCGAGGCCCTGCCAACATGCCTGCAGGCTTGCTTCGGCGCGCGCGGTGTCTCCCAACGCCCGCCACAGGAAGGCACTCTCACAGGCGCAAGAGAACACATCCCCGTTTTCCCAACGTGCGGCCTCCAAGCAGGCCAGACGTTCCTCCAGAGAACCGATGGTAACGGTCACAACGTGAGGCGCTGTGGGCTCCGGCCGGGCCGGCGTCGTTTCCGGCAGCCAGGGATCGTGCACCAGGAATTCGACCAGGTAGTGGCCGGCCGGCAGGGTATCGGCCTGGATCGGAAAGGCTTGGCTCCCTTTAGCCGAGTCCGGGATGGGCAGCAATAACGGCTCCGTCCACGGCCGGGTCTGGCTCCACAAACGGATGCAACGGTCGCGCAGCGGGATCTCGGGCTCCCAGCTCACAGCCAGGTACTGATCGTCATCGAGCTGACGCAAATTGATACTTGTTCGTTCGACGGTGATGCTTCTCCTGAGCGTCAGAACGGTCAATATCAGCGGATCGTGTTCCGGCAAGCCTTCGACCTTCAACACGACCTGAACCGCAGGTGATGGCGACTCCCGCAAAGCGTCACGGACCGAGCGCAGATCGAAGCGTCGCCAGCTTCTCGAACCGGTTGGCCTGGGCGCTTCCAGTTCCGCGATCGCGTCACCGTTGACATCCAGGAAGCGGAGCCGGGCAACGACCTGGCTGCTCTCCGACACGGGTAGCTCCAGCATCAGGCAGGGGGACGGGCTTTGCTCCAGTTCGGCCAGGTTGATGGCGGAGGGCTGGCTTTGCCAGGTTACCTGGGCGACTTGTTCGGGCTTGAGGATCAGCAACCAGCGCAACCTGCGGATCGGGATGCGAAGCGGTATATAGGCGTGGCGACCAGATGGCACGTGGCGCACCAGGCGCAGCGGCGCGTCGGCCCGATCCCGCGGCACCGTCACCTGATAGCAGCGCGCCTGCGCATCGCAGGACAACAGCTCAACCCGGAAATCAGGTGCGTCTTCCAGGAGTTCGATCTGACTCTGCGCATCGGTCTCGATCAGCAACAGAGCAATCGGCGCGCCTTTTTCTGGCTCAGGCAAATAGAGGCCCTCGTGGCCGGTCAGATAGAGCTTCGGTGCAACCCGAAACCGCAGGTCGG
>ENA-ORXB01000383-ORXB01000383.1-sediment-metagenome-genome-assembly--contig:-NODE-383-length-92579-cov-5.526010_pt1 | contig 92579 bp, 51 predicted proteins | sample MGYA00237863_ERZ511475 | MGnify/ENA primary metagenome ERZ511475 (study PRJEB26305, sample SAMN06343858) | sediment metagenome | isolation source: hot spring sediment | place: Canada: British Columbia...
TTGGAGTAGACGATGCGCAGGGGTGCTCCCGGCGTGCGCCCGCCTTCTGCGACCATGACACCATCGCATGAAGCGGCCAGAGAGTGGGCTAACAACCGCAGGCGGCGCAGATCGTCGGTCTGGACTTGGCGGACGCGCCGGTGCCACTCCCGCCAGCCCAGCCGCACCAAAGCACCGCACAATCCCAACGCGATGAAGAAGAGAACCGCTTGGGCCAGCCATCTTCCATCGCCGCGGAGATGGCGAGCGGCCAGCCACCACAACCCCACGACACCGATCGCACCAGCCGCGAGTTGCAGGAAGTCGCCTTCGATGCCCCCACGCCGCAAACCTTGCCGCAGGAGGAGAAAAGCGGACACTCCACAAACCACTACGATCCAGACAGAATCCATCCGTACTCCCTAAACAACAGTAGCCCACCGTACCAGCAGATCATCGGCTCCAACAGCATGCCACGGCATGGTCAATCGCGAAACGGCGCGGGGCGACAGGATTGTTCCGGTCTGCTGTTACATTCGGTCTGCTGTTACATTTGCTCCAATCGTTGGTACAAGTCCCGGCACCTCCATGACACCGCACAAGCATAGCACATCCTGGGGGACTTCGGTTTTTGCTCCGCTAGATTTTCATGCGGGAACGGAAGATTAAAGGGGAAAACTCTGCGGGCATCCATCTCACTTACAAGGGAGGCGAACGCGTTGAGGAGGAAAACTGGGCTGAGAGAGCCGGTCTGGGGAAACCGGTCTATCAAGGCGATCCCGACCCTGCACCACAGGTTTTGGACACACGCAGCATTCTGTTTGGCCTAAGCCAGCCGAGGGGTCAGCCGCCCGTCAGCCGCCGCAGGACGGGGAGGAATTGGCAGCAACAGCCTGGGCGAGCACTTGCAATTGCAGCACGCTCCGTTCCTGTTCCTTTTGCAGATAAGCCCGACCTTTTTTGACCTGGATGTGGTCCCAGGGGAGCCGTTCCGTCAGAGGCCGGGACCGCGACCGGTAGAATTCGACATCGATCCCCAAGTCGGCGAAGGTCTGGTGCCAGAGATGAGGGCGGAAGCATTCGCGCCAGCCATCGAAGCGGGCGCCCCGCTGCCAAGCCTTGTACAGGGCAGGAGCAATCCGGCGATCCCCCCGTGTGAGAATCCCTTCCAGCAGGCTGGTTTCGATGTCATGCTGCTTGATAGTGACAAAGCGATTGCGCTTGCGACGGCGGAGATACTCCCCGACCCAGAGAAAATACTCACGGGATTGCATCCCGTTCCATTGGTACGGCGTATGCGGTTTGGGAACGAAGTTCGACACGCTGGCCGTCACTTCCTTGTACCGGCCCGTTACTTCCTTGCCGATGGCACTGATGGTTTCCGCCAGTTCGACAATGCCGTCCAGGTCCACCGTCCTTTCCCCCGGCAAACCGCAGAGGAAGTAGAGCTTGACGTGTTGGATGCCTTCGCGGAAGGCCGCCCGACAGCCTTCGATCAGGTCTTCGTTCTTGATCTTCTTGCGGATTTGTTCCCGCATGTCATCGCGGGCCACTTCGGGAGCCAGAGTCAGGCCGGCCTGCCGCCACCCTTTCATCAGCCGAGGCACATGCCGCAGTTGGTGGTTGACCCGCAAACTGGGGAGCGACACATTGACGCCCAAGGGGGCGAAAACCTCGTGCATGCGCTGGACCAGTTCCTCGAAGTAGGGATAATCGCTGCTGGAAAGCGACAGGAGGCTGATCTCGTTGAGGCCGGTGTTGCGATAGCTTTCCAAGGCGGCCTGGACGATCGTTTCGACACTGCGCACCCGCAAGGGCCGCTTGATGACCGTCGATTGACAGAAGCGGCACTGGTGAGGGCATCCTCGCATGATCTCGATGGCAATGCGGTCGTGGGGCGTCTGGACGAAAGGTACCACCGGGCGAGTGGGCAAGGGAATGTCGTCCAGATCGCGGCTATTGACGAAGCTGACGATCTCCAGCGGCACATCGGAGCGGAGGCGGTGGAAGGCGGCGATCGTGCCGTCCGCATGGTAGTCAAATTCGTAGAAGGCGGGAACATAGACCCAATTAGCTTGGACAGCCAGGCTGGCCAACATCTCTAAGCGCCGGGCATGGGAAAGATCGCCGTCCCGCAGGGCCTGTTCCTTGAGCGTCATCCACTGGTCCATCACCCAGGGCAACGACTCCTCGCCATCGCCGATGACGAACAGGTCGATGAAGGGAGCGAGGACTTCCGGGTTCTGCGCGCCGGGTCCGCCGGCAATGATCAGCGGATCGCAAACACTCCGCTGCTCGCTGAAATGGGGGATGCCTCCCAGGTCCAACATCGTCAGGATGTTCGTGTAGCAAACCTCGTATTGGAGGCTGAAGCCGATGAGGTCGAATTCCCGCAGCGGCGTGAACGTCTCCAGCGAATAGAGAGGCAGCCGGTGGCGCCGCAACTCCGCCTCGAAGTCCACCCAGGGAGTGAAGACCCGCTCGCAGGCCCATTGCGGATCGTTGTTCATGATGGAATAAAGGACCTGCAAGCCATGATGGCTCATGCCGATGCTGTAGGCATCCGGGAAGGCCAAGCAGAGTTTGCCGCGGACCTGGCGGTGATCCTTGACCACGATGTTGCGCTCGCCGCCGATGTACTGGGCGGGGGTCTGCACACGGGTCAGGATCGCCGCTAGCGCATCACGCAAGGCAGTGTTGATCATATCCTTGGGCCACTCCTTTCTCCGACTCTTCCTCCCAGGCACGCCCCAGCTCACTGTAGGATACCGGGACGAGGACAGCCTATGCCGTCACGAGCATGCCTCCCGCATCTCCCCAGAAGATTATAACAATTCCCACCATGCAGGGATTGCAGCGGCAGGGACGCCTCCCACCTCTCTTTCATTCCAAACTCACAAGCGGAGGCAGCCCGACTCTATCCCGAACTCACGGACGGGTCACGAGCAGGACTGGGCACGGGGGTATCGAATGGCAGCATCCGCGAATAGGACGAAGAGATGGCATCCGAGGCGGCGGCTTCCTTGAATATGGCGGCGGCCTCTCCGACCGGCTAGGGGCGAAAATCCCGCCCCCTCTCGCCAGCGGCGGGTATACGGGTCATCAGAGGCCACGGGGTGTTCTAAGCCAGAATCTCCCGCACGACATGGCCGTGGACATCCGTAAGGCGGTAATCGCGTCCCTGGAAGCGGAACGTCAGACGGGTATGGTCCAGACCCAGGCAGTGCAGCAGGGTGGCTTGCAGATCATGGACGTGGACCTTATCGCGGGCGACACGGAATCCCAGGTCATCACTGGCCCCGTGGACATAGCCGGCTTTGATCCCCCCGCCGCAGAGAAGCAGGGAGAAACAATCCGGGTAGTGGTCCCGCCCCAGCAAGGCGCTTTGGGACGTGCGGCCTTCACGGAACGGCGTCCGCCCGAATTCGCCACCCCAGATGACGAGGGTTTCGTCGAGCATGCCGCGGGCTTTGAGGTCGCGGATGAGGGCGGCCACGGCTTTGGCAGTGACGGTCCCCTTGCGGATCAAGCCGTCGCGGATTTCTTCGTTGGGATTGGTACCGTGGAAGTCCCAACCCCAATCGAAAAGCTGGATGAAGCGCACGCCCCGCTCTGCCAGGCGTCGCGCCAGCAGGCAGTTGTTGGCGAAGCTGCCCGATCCCGGCACCGCACCGTAGGCTTCCAGGACTTTGGCCGGCTCGCGCGAAATATCCATCGCTTCGGTCGCCGCCATTTGCATGCGAAAGGCCAGCTCATACTGGGCAATGCGGGTGGCCGTTTCCGGATGCCCCAGCTCTTCGTGCTGCAAGGCGTTGAGGTCCCGCAGGGCATCCAGGCCCAAGCGGCGCGTCTGCCGGTCCATGCCGGGCGGGTCGGAGAGATACAGCACCGGCTCCCCCTTGCTCCGGCATTGCACCCCCTGGAAGACACTGGGAAGAAAGCCGCTGCCCCAGCAGCCCTGCCCGCCGCTCGGTTGCGTCCCGCTGGAAATGAGGACCACGAACCCCGGCAGATTCTGGGACTCGCTCCCCAACCCATAGCAGACCCACGACCCGAAGCTGGGGCGACCCTGACGCGCGAAACCGGTGAAAAGCAATAGCTCCGCCGGAGCGTGATTGAACTCGTCCGTCGTCATCGAATTGATGACGGTCACTTCATCGGCGATCGCGTGCATCGGCCGAATGGCGTCGGACATCCAGATGCCGGCTCGGCCCACCCGCCGGAAGGTTTGCCGCGTCCCCAAAAGCTTGGGAATCCCAGAAGTGAAGGCGAAACGCTTGCCGCGGACGAACTCCTCCGGGCAGTCCTTGCCGTCGTATTTGACCAACTCCGGCTTGTAGTCGAGCAGGTCCAGATGCGGCGGTGCGCCGGACATGTGCAAGTAAATGACCCGCTTGGCTTTCGCCGGGAAATGCGGCGGCTTGGGGGAGAGGGGTTGCACCGCTGGCAGTGGCGCTCCGGTCCCCGCCGAGCGTGCAGTGTCCGCCGCGGCTACCCAACTCCCGCTGATCTCCGCCAAGGCCAAAGCTCCCAATCCGAGCGAACCCTGGCCGAGAAAGTGGCGCCGCGTCACCCATTGCAAGCGTTCCCATCGCGGATGCATCGTCGCTTCTCCTTCATGGGGTGTTGATCTTGCTGCTGGGATTCAGGCTCCTCCCAACTCGCCGGGCACATCTGAGCACATTCTCTGGTACATCTGGGCACCTACTCTCCAGGGGAACGATCCGCACTGCATTCTCGATGCTGTGCCGGCAACTCGCTACGGTCAACGCTTGAGGAACATCTCGTCGAGGTTGAGCAGGACGTTGGCCACGGTAGTCCAGGCGGCGGCCTCCACTGGGTCGATTCCCGGCGGCAGAGGTCCCAGGGGGTCGCTAGCCAGCCGGGCAGCACGGGAGGGGTCTTTGGCGAAACCCTCGCGGGCCTGATGGTATAGGGCGACCAGGCGCTGCACTTCCGCTTCCGTGGGCGGGCGAATGAGGCAGCGGCGGAAAGCATAGGCCGCCTTGGCTTGCGGCGTGGCTCCGCCCTCCTGAATGGCCCGGCGGGCTAGAGCCTGCGCCGCTTCGACATAGACCGGATCATTCATGGTGACCAGCGCCTGCAACGGCGTATTCGTCTGCCCCCGGCGCACGGTGCAGACTTCCCGGTTGGGAGCATCGAACATCACCATCGACGGATAGGGATTGCTCCGCCTCCAGGTAGTGTACACCCCCCGGCGGTAGCGGTCCTCGCCCGTGCTGGTTTCCCAATCGATACGCCCTCCGAAGGCAGCAGTGACGCCCAGGTTCGGCTGGGGCGGCTTGACCGACGGTCCAAACATCTTGGAACTGAGCAATCCCGCCGCAAAGAGGGCCTGATCCCTCACCATTTCCGCGGTCAGGCGCACCCGTGGTCCACGGGCGAGCAGGCGATTGTCCGGGTCCCGTTCATACAACTCCGGCGTTACCCGCACCGCCTGGCGATACGTGCTGGAGGTCACCAGCAGCTTCAGGAAGCGCTTGATGTTCCAGTCCTTTTGCAACTCCAGGGCCAGCCAGTCCAGCAATTCGGGATGCACCGGCAATTCCCCTTGAATACCAAACTCCTCGCTGGTGCGGACAATCCCCACGCCAAAAATCTGCTCCCAGAACCGATTGGCGATGACGCGCGCCGTCAGAGGGTTATCCGGGCTGAGGAGCCAGCGGGCGAAACCGAGGCGGTTTTTGGGCCACTGCGGCGAGAAGGGATGGAACACCGCGGGGGTTCCTTCGCTGACCGCTTCGCCGAGGTCCTGGAAATTGCCGCGATGCTGGATACGTGTAGTCCGGCGCTGGGAGCCCCGCAACTCCTGGAGGATCGGCACCGTGGTCACCGGCCGGATTGCGTTGGCTTGCTTCTTGAGCGCTTCCAAGCGTTGCCGCTCGGCGGGAAGTTCGTCCGGCTTCTTCCCGCGCAACTGCTCCTCCAGCTTGCGGATCTGCTCCTGGAGGCTCCGCTTCTTCTGGAGCAACTCCTCAGTCCAGAACGGCAGAACTGGACTTTCGTCAGAACGGTCGGCATCAGCGGTGTTGTTGAAAAAGGCGAAAACCTGGAAGTATTCCTTTTGACTGATGGGGTCATACTTGTGCGTGTGGCATTGAGCGCAGCCGATGGACGTCGCCATCCAGACGGTGAAGGTCGTATTGACGCGATCCACCACGGCGACATTACGGAACTCTTCGTCGTTGGTCCCCCCTTCGTTGTTCGTCATCGTGTTGCGGTGGAAGGCGGTGGCCACCAGCATCTCCAGGGCCGGCGGAGGCAAGCGCCAGGCCTCGTCCAGATTCAGCGGCTGGCCTTTGGGAACATAACCTTCCTCTTCCAAAAGCAGGTCGCCGGCCAGTTGTTCCAGGGTGAAGCGGTCGAAGGGCTTGTTGGCGTTGAAACTGGCGATCACATAATCGCGGTATTTCCAGATGGTGCGGGGCGGATCATCGGCGTAACCGGCGCTGTCGGCGTAGCGGGCCAGGTCGAGCCAAAAGCGTGCCCAGTGTTCGCCATAGGCCGGCTTGGCCAGCAAGCGATCGACGTACCGCTCGTAAGCATCCGGGGCCGGATCACGCACGAAGGCCTCCGCCTCCTCCACACTCGGCGGCAGACCCGTCAGGTCCAGGGCCACCCGGCGGGCCAAGGCATAGCGGTCCGCCTCCGGCTGGGGAGTCAAACCTTCCTGTTGGAGGCGATACAGGATGAAGGCGTCAATCGGATTGCGAATCGGGAAGTGCGGCGGGGCTTGGACAGCGGGAAGGGGCGGCAGGACCGGCTTGCGATAGGCCCAATGCGGAGCGTAAGGGGCGCCTTGAGCAATCCACTGCCGCAAGATGTCGATCTCGCGCGGGCTGAGGCGCCGGCCCGTTTTGACCGGCGGCATCACCTCGTCCCCCTCCGAGCTGCTCACCCGCCGTAACAACTCGCTCTCCTGAGGCTTGCCCGGACTGAGCACCGCAACGGCTTCGTCCCGCAGGTCTAGCCGCAACCCGCCCTTGCGTGTCTTGTCGTCGGGACCATGACAGGCAAAACAGTTATTTGACAGAATGGGACGGACATCACGGATGTAATCCACCGCCGCCCCTCCAGAAGTCCGGCCCGCGGCGGATGCGGAAGAGGCAGGCGGATCACCGCCGGCTCGGCCAAGACCGCCTCCTGCCGCCAGGAGCCAACTGACCGCCGCAAGCACAACGCCATTCCTGAACCTGCGATTGACCGGAAGCCGTCGGGCTGTCATAGCTGCCTCGCTTTGAGTCGATCCGCGACTTCGATGATCCCGTCGCGGTCTTACCAGTGTGTCGAGGATACGCTGATTGCGATACTAGGGGGGAACATAAATGGCCGGCTCTGAGGCAACCGTGCCGGATCCGAGAGCCTTTGCCGTTCGGCGGATACTGTATATATAGCCGATGCCGTTGCTTCCTGGAAGCCGGAGGAATGGAAAACGCGAACCGCGGAATCACTCCGCCTCTCGCTGCGCCTTCTAGCGCGGTATGAGGCCGGAACATTCTGGCCAGCCCCTCGCTTGCGGAATGAAAGGTTGAGGATGGGTCAAGGTAAAGGAGAAGGGAAAGGAGTTGCGAGAAAAATACCCGCGTGTGTGAAAAGGAAAGAGAAGCCATGAGGAGAAGGAGACGAGTTTTTTCCAGGGTTCCAGGAAAATGTGCTTGACGTTGGCCGAGATGAGGGATAAGATTGGAACAAGGAAAGTCGCCCACAAACACATTCTGGCGTTGTCTCCCTGTGGGAGTAACGCATCTTGACTTCCCCACCGCAGTTGTGGCAAAGTAGCATGCAGGACAAGGAGTGATGGGAAAAGGCCCTGTTCCATACGGCCTGAGCAGGTCTGCCCAGCTCGCACGGTGAGGCAGGAGTCACAACGAGTACCCGTTCCGGGGCGGTTCCTCGGATGCCCAAGACAGTGAGAACGGAAAGATCGCGTGACAAGCAACGTCGGACTCGGGGGCGGTTCCCCGAGCCTCCCTGTGGGGGAAGGGAAGGGAGAAGTCCCCCGTCCAGAGGGATGATGGACCGGTGTCCATCATCTTGACCAATCCCTGGATGATAGGTCTTTTGGTACCCCAACCTGAATGAGGAGTCTGATCATGCCCGACGCCAAAGGCGTCGAAGGGACGCCACCGCGCCCCTCTCTTTTGCGTGCTGCTGCTGCACGGCGTTTAGTTCGGAAGACGGCCGCTGCGGGCGAGTCCGCCCCGGCGGGGAGCACTCCAGCGCCGGCCCCGCCGCCTCCGACCCCGGCTGCCTTGGGAGCGCCTGCCACTCCGGCAACCGAAGCACGGACGGAGTCGGCGGCTGAGGCCCGCCCCACCAGCGACGCCCGCATTCCGGCGGAACCCCGTTCCCTGGAGCGGCCCGTCCGCGCCCCTTCCGGAGTGCCCTGCCGCCTGGATGACCTCTACCGCATGCCCATGCCCCAACTGTTCAAACTGGCGGAAAAAGAGGGCATCCACGAGCACTCCGGTATGAACCGGGCGCAGCTCATCGTCGCCATCGTCCGCCGGCAGATCGAACGAGGCGAGATCGTCCGCGGTTCCGGCACCTTGGAAGTCCTCCCGGACGGCTATGGCTTCCTCCGCTCTCAAGCCCACAACTACCTCGCCAGCCCGGAGGACATCTACGTTTCCCCCTCGCAGATCCGCCGCATGAGCCTGCGCACCGGCCTGGTCGTCGAAGGGCCGATCCGCCTGCCCATCGAAAACCAGGACAACTTCGCCATCATGCAGATCGAGCGGGTCAATGGTCGCAACCCCGATGAGATCGCCACCCTCACCAACTTTGAGGACCTCACCCCCCTCCACCCCAACCAGCGCCTGCGGCTGGAAACCACGCCCGACGAGCTGTCCATGCGCATCGTGGACCTCATCACCCCGATCGGCAAAGGACAGCGCGGCCTGATCGTGGCTCCGCCCCGCACCGGCAAAACCATCCTGCTCTCCAAGATGGCCAATGCCATCCTGAAAAATCACCCCGAATGCTACGTCTTCGTCCTGCTCGTGGATGAGCGGCCGGAGGAAGTCACCGAAATGCAACGCATGGTGCAAGGCACTAATGCGGAGGTGGTGGCCAGCACCTTCGACGAACCCGCCGAAGAACATATCCACGTCTCGGAAATCGTCCTCGAAAAAGCCAAGCGCATGGTGGAAATGAAGCAGGACGTCGTCATCCTGCTCGACTCGATCACCCGCTTGGCCCGTGCCCACAACACGGAAGCCGGACCCGGAGGCAAACTCCTCTCCGGCGGTCTGGACTCCAACGCCATGCAGAAGCCGAAACGCTTCTTCGGTGCCGCTCGCAACATCGAAGAAGGCGGCAGCCTGACCATTCTGGCCACCGCCCTCATCGACACCGGCTCCCGCATGGATGAAGTCATCTTCGAGGAGTTCAAAGGAACCGGAAACATGGAGTTGCACCTGGACCGCCGCCTCGTGGAAAAACGGGTCTATCCCGCCATCGATGTCAATCGGTCCGGCACCCGCAAGGAAGAACTCCTCCTCCACCCCGACGAACTGGAGAAAATCCGCATCCTCCGCCGCGTCCTCGCCGACATGCACCCCGTGGAGGCTATGGAACTCCTTGTCAACCGGGCCAAGAAAACCAAGTCTAACGCCGAGTTCCTTCTCTCGATGAATCTCGGCTGACCGGCCTGCTTCCGCCTCCACCGGTCGCCGGAGAACTGACCTTGGCTCCGGTGGCAATCGCTGTCTCCTCGCAGTCCCCCGTAGTAGTTGACGCTTCCGGCCGGCTCAGGGAACGCAACCCGACCGGCCCTATCGTCCATCTCCGTCCTATCGTTCGGGAAAAATCAGAACGGCCCCAGATCAGAGAGAGGAGGACGGGAAAAAGAAATGGCCCGGTGTCAATGGCACCGAGCCGAAGGGAGGACTAACTCACACGCGTTTCAGGAGGGCCTCATCCGAAACGCATCCACTAGTTCCCCCCCTTCCCCTTCTTGCCGAAGGCCGGGAGCGTCACTTCGGTGATCGTCCCCTCCTTGACCGTGACATCCAGCTTCGGGCCGCCCGCTTTCCCCTTGCCGGCCAGCTTCAAGCGGGCTTCCAGGACTTTGAACGACCCCTCCTTGGTGTTTCCTTCTTTGTCCTTGAGGATCACCTTGACGTTCTCGGCGATCTTGTAGGTCACCTCCTTGTCCCCTTCCTTGACGACCACTTCCTTGGTTTCGGCATTGTAGCGGAGGACGATGACATCCACCGCATACGCCAGACCCGCCATCAGAAACACGCTCGCCGTCGCCAGAAACAACTTACGCATAGCCGCAAACTCCTTGGACAGGGGGGGGCAGACAAACCGGAGGCGGAAACCTATCCGTCTCCGGGGTGGTCAATTTCTGACCTGCCGTGTTATCTAACCCGCTCCAGCGACAACGGAAACGGGTGAGTCGCTGCCTTCATCATTTTTTCATAATTGGAGGAGCTTCGGAGGTGGCAGCGATCGCTTCCGAGGCGGAAACGCTCGTGTCTGCTGCTGGAACGGATTGAGACCAGAGCCAAGCCGACGCCCGCAGGGGGGCCTCCCACTCCGTGCCGCGAGCCAGAAGGAGCACGAGCGGGGTAGTCAAAAGCGTCATGATCTCCGCCATGAGGACAAGGAGAGCGAAGAGAGCTGGAGAGAGCGCCCCGACATCCCGCCCCATGCTGGCGACAACCAGTCCCATCAGGCCGCGGGTATTCATCAGCGACCCCATGAGGGCGGCTTCACGCCAGGATAAGCCCTGCCAGCGAGCGGCCAAGGTACAGGGAACCCACTTGACCAGGGCGGCGGCGGCCAACACTCCCAGGCACACCGGCCCACTCCAGACATCCAGCATCACGAAAACATCGGTTCGCAGCCCCGCATAAGCGAAAAAGATCGGCAGGAAAAAGCCTTGCGTCAGGGTGCGCAAACGGGCAGCGGCTTCCGCTGGGAAGCCGGGCACGCCGGCCAAAGCCACCCCCAGCGCAAACGCCCCAAACCACGCATGGATGCCTATCCCACTCGCAGTGTAAGCGCTCAGCAATAGCAAAACGAGCAGCCCGGTCCAGACCGGCAGGCTCAGCCGCCCCTCGCCGCGCTGCAACGCCCGACGCAGATATTTCCCTCCCCACGGACGAATGACGAACGCCATCACCAAGACGAAGGTTGCCAGGAATAGGAGCGATTGCCCGAAACCCATCCCGACTTCGCGGCGGTTGACCCAAGCCGTGATGCCCGCCAGGAGGCACCACATGGCTCCATCGGTGATCGCCGCGGACGCCAGCGCCAGGCGAGCTAGATGGGTCCCCAAAACCCCCAAGTCGATCAGTATGCGGGCGAGCACGGGCAGGGCGGTGATGGCAAATGCCGCCGCCACAAAGAGCACGGCGGGTGAAAGAAGCCCCTCTTCACCGATTGCCCCTTCTTCCCAAGCCAGGCCATAACCCACGGGAAGGCCCACCAACAGTGGTAGCAGAAGTCCGACCCCGGCAATGGCCACCGGCTGGCCCCAACCCCGGCGGAAATACCGGCCATCTACCTCTAAACCCACCAGAAACAGCAGAAAGATCAAACCCAAATGGGCGGTGAAGCCCAACACCTGCTCCACCAGTAGGGCCGATTGCTCCGGCGTCATCCCCGCCAAAGGGGGGCGAAACAAGGCGGCGAACAACTCCGGCTGCCAGCGTCCCAAAAGCGACGGACCCAAGGCCAAACCCGCCAGGAATTCCCCCACAACCGCGGGTTGCCCCAGCCGCCGTACCACCACCGCCGCTGCACGAGCTGCTACCAGAATCACCACAATCTGGAGCAGAACGGCCCGAACCAAGACTTCCCCATCCCCCACGGCGAACAGAGCCGCACCTCCCATCGAACCTCTCTCCCCTCCTGATTCCCGGACGATCAAACCCCTCAGAAACCTTATTCTCCAACAGACTGTAAGCCATCCCTAGAGAGCATCCCTGCCCCTGCCCAACGTTTCCCATCCCAACACGCTTCCAAACTTGTTTACCACTTCGGCACGACTGGCATTACGATCCCCAGCCCCTGTTCGATCTCCAGCCAGCGACACTATCCCTTCCTGGAGTCCGGAATCCCACCTTGCCTGGAGTAAGCCCCGAAGGAAATCCCTCCGTAAAAACCAGCTCATCCCGACCAGGGAATAGCCTTATCCCGGTGATGAGGGGACGAGATAGGCGCCGCCGTCATCGCACTGCCAGCAATAACGTCGGGGAATCAACAGGAAGGGACAGGCCTCTCCTCCGCCATCAGACACGTTTCCTCTTCCCCAAGGGAAAGAGGTACGGCATGAGGCATGGTGAACGCAGAATCTTGCGAGAAGGATTGTCCTGCGCAGTGCCATGCGTCGGAGATGGCTCACCGCCGGTGTCTTGAGGGGTCTTTGGATGATGCACGCTTCGCGGAGGCTTTCGAAGATTCATAAACCTGCTGCAAGTCTTCGAGATTGGCCTGACAGTAGGGACAACCGATGACCTCCAGATGGAAGCGGACATAATCGAGCAGCCGGGGGTCTCCTGTGTTTAGCAGGTAGCTACTTAAAACATCACGATCTGGGCAACTGACGCGGTAGCGCCGCCAGATGGCTCCCACGGTGTGCTCGCCGTTGTCCCGCCGCTGCATAATCTGCTGTAACTGCTGCCGCAAGCTCTCGGATTCCCGCAAAGCATTCTCCACCAGAATCATGTCCTTTTGGGGAAGTGCTTCGTCCAGATAGTCCCACAACATTTGCAAGGTGATATTCGGTGTCGTCCCACCTTGGGGGGAATCTGGCACGGGAGTGGAGGACATCATCCGCTTTCCCTCGTGGATGCCACAGCCATAGAGACCGGCGTAGCGTAGTTGATCCCAATATAATCCAACGACCAATTCCAGGGAATGGAAAGACTGCTTCAGAACGTCCGGTTCCCTCTCGGTTGAAATGATCGTCCTATCTGCTGGGGATGACAGCCTTGCGCGGTGGGAATGACAGCCCGCTCTGCCGCCGAGGAGCAAGGCCCTGGGCACTTCTAGGACCGGCGGTTGCATGGGAAAGGAAGAGGCGGCGGTTTCCTGGTTCGGAGGTCCCGGCCAGGTTCAGAGGATGTATTTGCTCAGGTCTTCTCGCTGGAGGATGTCAGCGAGGCGGCGGTGGACGAAGGCGGCGTCGATCACCACCTGTTTATCCGGCAGGTCGGGCGCTTCAAAGCTGATGTCTTCGACGACTTTTTCGAGCACGGTGTGGAGCCGCCGGGCACCGATATTCTGGTGGGTCCGGTTGACCTGATAAGCGATGTCGGCCAAGGCTTCAATGCCGTCCGGGGTGAAGGTCAGGTCCACGCCCTCGGTGCGGAGCAACTCAGCATACTGGCGGGTCAGGGCATGCTTCGGTTCGGTCAGGATGCGGACAAAGTCCTCCCGGCTCAGATCGCTCAATTCGACTCGGATGGGAAAGCGGCCTTGCAACTCCGGCATCAGATCGGAAGGTTTGGCCGTGTGGAAGGCCCCCGCGGCGACGAACAGGATATGGTCGGTGCGGATAGGACCATATTTGCTGTTGACTGTGGTGCCTTCGACGATCGGCAAGAGGTCTCGCTGGACTCCCTGGCGGGACACATCCGGCCCATGACTGCTTTGCGGACCGCAAATCTTGTCGATCTCGTCCAGAAAGACGATGCCGTGATTTTCGACGAGTTCCACGGTGCGTTCCGCGAGGGCGGCCCGATCAATGAGGGCTTCGGTTTCCTGTTCCAGGAGCACTTTGCGGGCCTCGCGGATCGGCATATCTTGGCTCACGGTATTGCGGGGCAGGACCTGCTCGAAGAGGTGGCGCAGGTCCGAGTCGAGATTGTCGATTCCCACGGCGGCGAAGATGGGCATCTCGGCTTTCTTGGGCACTTCTACCGTGACGATCCGATCCTCCAGCAAGCCGGCATCCAATTGGGCCGCCAGTTTTTCTCGGCTGCGGCTGATGCGCCGGCGCGGGGTAGTCTCCTCTGCTTCCTCCGGGTATTCCTCGCGGCGGCTGCTGGGCAGAAGCAGGTCCAAGAGTTTTTCGCGGACGCGCTTCTGAGCCTGTTCGCGTACCTGAGCATGCATCTGCTGCCGGACGATCACCGCACCTGCCTCGGCCAGGTCCCGGATGATGCTTTCCACGTCCCGCCCCACATATCCCACTTCGGTGAAGCGGGTGGCTTCCACTTTGACAAAGGGCGCTCCCACCAGTTGCGCCAGGCGGCGGGCGATCTCCGTCTTACCCACCCCGGTCGGACCGATGAGGATGATGTTTTTGGGAGTCACATCCTTGCGCAGGTCCGGCGGCAGTTGCTGCCGACGCCAGCGATTGCGAATGGCAATGGCGACCGCCCGCTTGGCAGCGTGCTGCCCGACAATGTACTTGTCCAACTCCGTGACGATCTGCCGGGGTGTCCAGGCCGGCGGCGCGAGCATTTCCCCTGCCTCGGTCTTACCAGAAGCAGGGAGATCAGCAGCAGACGGGGAAGAACTCAAAGTCGACATATCGATTTCCCTGGGCCATGCACGTGTGAAACGAATTCCCGATGGCAAGCACCTGTCAGGATCAAAGAGGCCGCGGCGGCTTTCTCTTCCTGATCCCCTGCGAGCGCTCGACCCTCCTCGATCCAAGCGCCGGGGAGCTGTCAGGTCAATTCCGCGACTTCGATCTGGCGGTTTGTATAGATACACAAATCGGCGGCAATTTCCAAGGAGCGGCGGACGATATCCACCGGCGGCAAGGAGGTATGGGCCAGCAAGGCGCGGGCGGCGGCCAGAGCATAGGGACCGCCGGAACCAATGGCCAAAACGTGGTCCGAGGGTTGGATCACATCGCCGGTGCCGCTGATCAGGAGCAGGTGCTCGCGGTCCATGACGATGAGCATCGCCTCCAGTCGGCGGAGGATGCGATCGGTCCGCCAATCGCGGGCCAGCTCCGTGGCCGCCCGCGGCACAGACCCCTGATGATCGCGCAGCTTGCTTTCAAAGCGTTCGAGGAGGGCGAATGCATCAGCCGCCGCGCCCGCGAAGCCGGCCAGCACCTTCCCGTCGTAAAGCCGTCGGACCTTCCGGGCATCCGCCTTCATCACCACATTCCCCAGCGTGACCTGCCCATCTCCCCCCAGCGCGGCACCCTGAGCTGTGCGCACCGCGAGGATGGTCGTCCCATGAAACCGCGGACTCCTCGATCTCCTCGCCCTCATGGCTTGTGTCCTTTCAACACGATCGATGAAACACTCCCAGCATGGCGACCCTGGACCGTTGATCGAGAGAACACTCCTCGCGTAGCGACCCCTTAGATTGTTCCTTCCGCAAGACCCGCCATGCGGATGCGTAACTGATCCTATTCCTCCCGTATCACCAGCTCCGGGGTACGCCCAGTTGACCCAGTTGCGGCTTTCGGAGTTCCCCGAAGTTATGTTACCAGAAACCACCCTAGAGAGATGACACCTTCAAGGCTCTTTCTCGCTGGCTCTGGCTCGTTTTCTTCCCTCTCCGCCTCAGACACAACCCCGGCCTCCAGACCAGGACAAGTCCACACGAGGAACAACGCCTGGAGGAAGCGGAAGGGAAGAACCAGGGAGTCGATCCAACATCAGGTAGGCTGCAATCTGGCCGCATCGAGAAAGGACGAGCCGCTGAAAGCTGCTGAACCGACGCCCTCCTCTCAGTTATCGGGCCGTTGTGAGACAGGGGGTGCGGAGTTAATCTGCTTCCCTTTTGAATTGCTCCAGCTTGCCTGGCCCAGGCGCAGGAGAAATTCGCCCAAGGAGGTATCCCGGTAATGCATCCAGCGCTGGCAGGAGTGTCGATAGACCGGTTGGCGGACTTGGACCAGGCTCGCGGTGCGGACGGGACGTTGATTGTCGTGGAAAGCCAAGCATTGGGGATGCCAATCGAGGCCGCAGAAATCGAGCAGCCGTCGGGTAGCGCTTTCCAGGTCCTCTACCACCGCTTCGTAGTCGATTTCGAGAAGGGGGACGGGGAGCACGGCCCGCCAATGGTCCATAAGCCGGTGATGATCGCGAATGCGGGCGGCGATGTCCTCCAGATCGCACGCCCAGCGGATTTGCTTGAAATTGGTCAGCCAGCAGGAGAGGGCCACATCGCGGTCATCGCGGCGGACGTGGATAAAGCGGGCCTTGGGAAAGAGGGTGGCCAGCCAGCCGAGCCAGAGATAGTTGTCGGGCATTTTATCCACGAGGCGTTCCGCCGAAGGATGCAAGCGGCGCAAGCGGGCCAGATGCTCCTTAGCAGCCTGCAAGGCCGCAGCCCGTGTCAGATGGGGCAGGCCCATGAGCGGGGCTTCCGACCGCCCCAGCCACTGCGGCAGCAGGTCGATGACTTCCTTGGTAATCGTCAATTCCCCCCCGCCGTAGACCTGCGGATGGCTCGCCAGAATCTGCTCGATGAGTGTCGTGCCGGAGCGGGGCAGCCCGATGATGAAGACAGGCACGGGCGTCTCCAATCCCCATCCTTGAGTGCAGGCGAACCATTCGGGGGAAAAACAACGGATCAGGAAATCGACGAAGGCGGAATGTTCTTCCCGCTGATAGGTTTTTCCTTGGCGCGTCCAGACGAGTCGGCGGCAGGCATTGCCCCGCGCTGCATGCTCCGCCGCCCGGACATATTCCCCGCGTGCATCGTACACGTGGGCCAGGCCATGATGGAGCAAAGCGCGCCGCCAGTCCGAAAGGTGTTCGCGGGCCAAGAGGGCTTCCATAGCCGCCACATCTTCCGGCGGGAGGCGATCCCGTAATTGTGTGGCCAGGACGCTCCAGGCGCCGGCATGTTCCGGATCGTGCTGAAGGGCGGCGCGGTAGTCGGCCCGTGCTCGTTCGAGTTGGCCCAACTCGGCGTACGCCGCCGCCCGGCTGACCAGCGTTTCGGCGTCAGTAGGCCGCAACCGCAAGGCGGCATCGAAATGCTCCAGCGCGTCGGCGAAATCGCCTTGTTCCAGGAGCACAGACCCCAAACCCTGCAAGGCTTCGACATGGTCCGGTTTGAGGGCCAGGGCTTTGCGATAATGCTCGGCAGCAGCGGCGTAGTTCTCCTGTTCCGCCAGGGCGCTCGCCCAGAAGGTCTCAAAGCGGGGGGAGGTGGGGTCCAACTCCACAGCGCGGGCATAACAGGCGATGGCCTGGGCCAGATGGCCTTGCTGTTGCAGGGCCTGGCCGAGATTGCCGTGAATCATAGCCACATCCGGCCGCAGAGCCAGGGCCTGGCGGTAGCAGTGGATTGCTTCCTCCAGCTTATCCTGGGCACGCAGGGCATTGCCGAGGTTGCTCCACGCTTCGGCCAGTTGGGGGTTGGCCTCCACCGCCTGGCGGAGATAGTGTTCCGCCTCCTCTTTGGCTCCCGCCTCCAGCAAGGCCTGGCCAAGATTGCTCAGGGCCAAGGGCAGGCGCGGGTCCGCCTCCACCGCCCGGCGGAAGGCCTCCAGGGCTTCTGGGGTACGCCCTTGTTCGCGCAGCACCGTGCCCAGATTGTTCCAGGCCAGGGCGAAGTCCGGCCGCACTTCCAGAGCGCGGCGGAAGGCCGCTTCCGCTTCGGTCCTGTTGCCCGCGGCTTGCCAGGCTAAGCCAAGATGGTTGTACCCTTCCGCCAGGGTGGGATCGAGATGCACCGCCCGCTGGGCTGCTTGCAATGCTGTGGTCAGATCGCCGCCGAGACGCGCTGCTTCCGACCAGTTGCTGAACACAACGGCCGATTGGGGCCGGCATTCGGCAGCGCGGGCCAGCCAGCGCATGGCTTGGCTGTAATCCCCCCGCTGATAGGCCAGCACGCCTAAGAGATGCAGAGCCTCCCCCTGCGCCGGCTCCTCGTCTAGGATGCGCCGGTAGAGCAGCTCCGCTTCATCCCACTGTCCTTGACGATGCAATGTCAGGGCACGATCCAGCAGTGTGTTCATCCTGATCTCACACCCCGGCGACGGAAATGCCATTGAGGACGAGAACGAAGGTATTGAACCCATCCTGCAGCGTGCCCGTCAAGGGATCGAGGATGCGGAGCTGTAAGCCGGGGCTAGCCGTCTGGATTCCGAGCAACAGGCGGTCATGGCCATCGAGGTTGACATCCACGCTGCCCACGCCGAAGGTTTGCACCCCCGTGGCAGCGGTGTAGCTAGCGATGACTGTACCGGCCGAATCATAGACCCGGACCTGGACGGTGTTCCCCACCTGGTAAGCCGCGCCGAACTCCTTGATCCCGTTGCCATCCGTGTCCACCGTGAAGACCTGCGTCGCTTGCGGCGGCGTGGTGAAGGGGACCAGGGTCGAGCCAAACTGGACAAGGTTCCCCGCGACGAACTGGTACACTTTGATCCGGCCCGCTCCGGAACCTCGGCCGACCACGATCTCGGCGGCGGCACTTCCGGTGATATTTCCCGCTGCGACGGTCACGCCTCCTGCATAATTATTCCCAAACGGGCGGATGATGGGAGCCAATAGAGCACCGGTGCGATCATACACTCCGACACGGGCTACGGCTCCCGGAAGGATCACCGGCGGTCCACTGGGGCTGCCCGTTGTGTTGCGGCCGATCGTCGCACCGGGCAAGGTCGAACCGGCTGTAGTGCCCACGATGATGTCCGCGAAACCGTCATTGTTGACGTCACCCGCCGCCACCGTCAGGCCCCCTTTGTAGCTGCCCAGGACCTTGATGTTGGCAATCGCAGGATTGGTCAAGCCCGTGGCTGGCGTGAGGAAGGTCGGCCAGGTACTGGGATCATTGAAATTGACCCCTGGCGTGATGACCGCCCCGCCGTCATAGACCCGGACACGGCCGTTGAAGGGACCCCGTGTCGCCACGATGACATCCTTGAGACCGTCCCCATTCACATCCGCCACCGCCACGCTGTAAACTCCCCGGTAGCCAGCTCCAAACGGCCGGAAATACTGGAGCACCGTACGCGTGCTGGGATTAATGATCCGGACAAACCCATTACCTGTGGAGGTCACCACAAACGGGACAGGAAGCAGTCCGCCCGGACTGGCCCCTTCGATCGCCCCAATGTCCGGCGCACCTCCAAAGGCCCGCGGGAAGCCGACACCCCGTTGATCCGTCCCCAGACTATCGGGGTTGGAACCCGCATTGTAGGCCACACTGCTGCCGAGGAAGGGATAGTATTTCGTACCATTGCTCGCTGTGGTCAAGGTCGCCCCTTGATTGATGGCCAGACTGCTGACTCCCACAATGTTGAAATTCACGCCATTGATGAAGGGGTGTCCCGCGTTCGTCTGGATCAGGTTGTGATTGCCAGCAATAGCCACACCAGCGTGGGTCAGATCGGCCTGTGGCGTCAGTGTGCTGCTGTTATTGGAGATCAAGGTGCTGATCAGTTGCAGGTCGCCGGCGTTGTAGATGCCGCCGCCTTCATCGAAGGCGATGTTGAAGGAAACCGTGGTATTGTGGACGTCGGCCACCGCCGTGGAGGCGATGTAAACTCCGCCGCCGTGAGAGGCGCCGACGATGGTGCTGGAGGAACCGCCAGCCCGTGCGACGTTGCCCCCCACGGTCGAGTTGGACAGGAGGGTATAGTCATTGGCCAGGTACACGCCGCCGCCGAGGACATCACCGCCTGTTCCCGGCAATCCTCCGCCCGTACCGCCGGTGCCACCGGCTCCGCCGCCGTTGAAGGCCAGGGTGTTCTGAGTAATGCTGCTGCTGCGGATCAGGACATTGGCGGTACCCGCTGCGACGTAGAGGCCGCCGCCAGCTCGCACTCCACCAGCGCCGCCGTTGCCACCGATTCCTCCTGTCCCCGCTCCTGGGGCCCCGCCGCCTCCCCCAGCTCCCGAGCCAGCACTATTGCCGGCGCTGTTTCCCTCAATGCTGACGGTCTGCAAGGTGATGTCCCCGTCGAGGATATACAATCCGCCGCCCTGGGCATTCCCGCCGCTGCCGCCCTGGCCGCCATTGCCCGGATTGGTCGTTGCTCCACCGGCTCCGCCGACTCCACCCGCTCCACCATTGCCGGAGTTCACGGCGTTGCTCCGGAGGGTCGCGGATTGAATGAGCAGGGTTCCGCCTTCAAAGTACACGCCGCCGCCTTGGCCATCGCCCCCTGCTCCGCCCGCTCCGCCGTTGCCGGAGTTCGAACCAGCGGTGCCGCCGGCGCTGCCATTCCCGCCGTTGCCGCCTGTAGCGGTGTTATTCTGAATCAAAGCCTGACCGGTGATGGTTTGAGTAACCGCAGATGAGCTGAGGAAAACTCCTCCGCCAGCCGCCCAGCCACCGCCGCCGCCATCCCCACCTATCCCACCGAAACTGAGAGGACCAGAGGCCGTTCCTCCGGTGCCGCCATTGCCTCCCGTACCAGCGGTTGCCCTGTTGTTTTCAACCCGACTGCTGCCTTGCAGGACCAGAGACACTCCGCCGTCCAAGTAAAGGCCAGCGCCCAAAGCCCATCCACCCGTTCCTCCTGCACCTCCCGCGCCCCCATTAGCATTAGCGACCGTGCCGTTGCCTCCCGCTCCGCCATTCCCGCCATTGCCGGCTTGCACCTGGTTGTCGCTGATGACGGCGCTGCGGTCGAGCGTCATCGTTACCGATCCAGCCGCCACGTAGATGCCGCCGCCGTAGGCATGGCCGCCATCGCCCCCAGCACCACCGGTCCCAGCGGTGAGGCCGCTCGTTGCCGCCGTGGAACCAACGGCCCCATTCCCGCCACTGCCAGCGCGAGCCGTGTTGTTGTTGATGCGCGAGGAACGATCCACGGTCACGCTGCCATTGCCAGCGTAGATACCCCCTCCGAAGGCATCGCCTCCCGCGCCGCCTGATCCGCCGGTCCCTGTCGCATTGCCGCCGCGTCCCGCTTCCGCCAGGTTGTTGTTCACCCCCGAGTTGTCATCCACCGTTACGTTGCCGGCGCCAACATAAATACCGCCGCCGCGGGCCTCACCCCCCGCCGGACCATTCGGACCATTGGGGCTGTCCTGGCCGATAGCTTGATTGTCGATCACAAACGAACGGGCACGGACAGTCACATCCCCTGCGCTGACGTAGATGCCCCCGCCGTAGGCGTTGCTGCCGGAGGCGCTCAGTCCGCCGCTTCCCCCACCGGCTGCCCCGGTATTGCCCGTCGCCACGTTGCTTTGCACATACCCGCCGTTGTCGATCAATACATCCCCGTTGCTCACATAGATTCCGCCGCCGCGAGCATCGCCCGAAAAGCCAGCATTACTTCCTGTTCCGCCAATGCCACCCCGATCAGCAAACGCTCTGTTGCTCACAATCCGCGAGGTAATGCCGATCAAGCTGCTAGTGCTGCCAACCACCGTGACATTCCCTGTGCCGACATACACGCCACCGCCGTCGGCAGCTCCGCCGATTCCTCCGGCCCCACCCGTTGCACCCGTTCCGCCCGGATTCCCTCCATTGCCCCCCGGTCCAGCATTGGCTTCGTTGTTCCCCACAATCGTATTGTTCCGGATCGTCACACTCCCCGCCGGCACATATAAGCCGCCGCCATAGGCACTCCCGCCATTGCCACCAGAACCACCATCACCCGCTGCAGCAGTACCGGCGTTTCCGTTGCCGCCGCGGCCGCCAGACCCGCCATAGGCGGCATTGCTCACGACTAGAGCGGAGTTTTCCAGCAAAATATTGCCGCTGACGGTAAAGAGGCCACCGCCCCGGGCCACGCCGGCATTGCCCCCCGCTCCACCCACCTCGCCAATGCCAGAAAATGCCCCTCCCCCATTCCCGCCAGCTCCACCATCTCCTGCCGAGGCGACGTTCGTATTCGCATAACCCACCCCACTCAAGGTGATGTCGCCACTCGCCCAAATCGCGCCGCCTTCAGCATTGCCTCCGATTCCGCCCGCCCCACCGGCTCCGCCAGCTCCCGATGGGGTACCACCACCATTACCCCCATCACCCCCCGCAGCCGCAAAGGCCCCGTTAAAGTTCACGGAAGAAAACGACTCCACCCGCACACCTCCCGCTGCTGCATAAATCCCGCCGCCGGCTGCGGAACCGCCGTTACCGCCCGCTCCGCCGTTGCCGCCACTTCCTGCTGATGTGACACTTCCCCCCGCTCCGCCATTCCCTCCCAGTCCCGCGGTCGCAGCATTGCTTTGAACCAGAGAAAATTGCCGGACAATGACATCCCCGGAAGCCGCATAGATGCCTCCCCCAAACGCCGAACCGCCATTACCTCCCGCTCCACCACGACCTGCCGTAGTGCTACCCGAATATCCTGCTCCGCCATCTCCTCCCGCACCGCCCACAGCTCGGTTGTTCAAAATCTGCGAACTGTGAATGAGCACCGTGCCCGCCGACGAATAGATCCCGCCTCCCAAAGCATTGCGGCCATTCCCTCCCGCTTGGCCATTCGGTGACGCCGACGTTCCCGTTGCTCCCGCTGAGCCTGCCGCCCCAAGGGCACTATTGCTGGCTACTACAGCATTCGTAAACGACACCGTTCCCCCATCGTTAAGCACCCCACCACCCCAAGCATCGGTATCTCCCGGATTTACCGCCGCCGTGCCGTTATCGACCGCTGTCCCGCCCCTAATCACAACGTTTTCAAAACGCACAACCACGTTGGGACCGAGAATATGGAAAACCCGATCCGTGATGGTTTGCTGAATCGTTGCCGGATCAGGCCCTACCCCAATGATGGTGATCGTCTTCGTACCCGCCAAATAACCCACATTCCGAACGTCCAGATCGCCATCGATGTTGCCATTATCCTGACCTGAGGTATTCGAACGCGTCAGTTGGTACGTGCTGCCTCCGAGTAACTGAATCGTATCATTCGGGTCTGGACTATTGTTGGCCTGTTGAATCGCCCAACGCAAACTGTTGGCAACTGTTACATCGTCAGCCAACGAAGGATTAGCGGTGAACACCGCAGGTGCCTGTCGGGATTCCAGCCGTTCCAAACGCAGCACGCTTTCGAGTGCTGGGCTGCGGCGAATGGGGCGAATCGGTTGCATCCAACGTGTGACGGACTTCAGCCAACGGGACGGGATACGTCGGGTCATGGTGCCAACTCCTCGGTGTGTCACTAACGTTGTTGAGGGGGGTAGAGTTTTCCCAACTGCACCCCCTAGTCCCCGTCACATCCCAAACGAGTCCTTGGGGGAGAAGCGCACAACTCCATTTATGAAGTATAACCCCTGTTGATCCTGATGAAAGAGGGAATCTGGAAAAAATAGATCGGCCAATCTGACCCCTCAACTTGACTTATCCTTATCCCTGCTTTCCTCTGAATTCTCCCTATCGGAATAACACTCTGGACTGGAGGCGGTTTCCATAAAAAAATAACAGGGGTTGCACGTCCACCCCTGCCTGGCTTCTCACCGAAACTCCATCCTTCATTCCAAATCCATTCAGTAATACAATTCCAGAGCAAAGTTAATCCCTTGTAGCCACACGCTTTCGCTCTTGAAGGTCACTGCCGGGAAAGCCCCCGGATTGCTGATGCCAAAGTTGGTATCCGTCGGCACCAAAGCGGGATTGACACGCCGGTCGATGCTGCTCGTGGGGCGGATGACATTATTCCAGTAGAGGGCGGAATACCCTGCGTGCAGCCGCACATACCGGGTGGGCAGGAAGACCATGCTCACCCCCAACTCCGGGATGACGCCGAACTCCGAGCGCTTGTGCACACCGATGTTCGAGGATTGGGCCAGAATACCACCCACCTCCGCGAAGCGCCCGACGGTGGTGTCCGCCACCGATATGCCTTCAATCTTCAAAGTTTGCTGGGTGACGCCCAACGCTACCTTGTAGTAACCCTGGAACGCCAGCCAATCATACCCCGACTGCCAGCGGAAGCGCCCCCCCAAATTCACACCGTTGAACTGGTTCATCGTCTTGAAGCGATCGAAATCGGTCACCGTATCGGGAGCACTAATCGTGGCACCGGCGAAGGTAATACTGCCTCCCGTCGGTTGCAAAAAGTCGAAGATCCGCAAGTCTTCCTCCAACTGCATCCGGCGATAACCCAGCAACCAATCCACATCCAAATACGGCGTTAACTTGACATTATAACGGGCATGGGTCTCATAACCGAATAATTGCTGCCGAGCATCAATCCTTGTATATCCGACAATATCGTTGGGTGTCGAAGTCCGGTAAGACCCCTCGGAATTGGTGAGGGTATCGAAGACAGGCCGGGCAATGAACGGCGCACCGTTGGCGTCGGAAGATACCGTGAAGCGTGTGTGTTGTGGCCAGAAGACAAATCCGCGGAACTCTACATACAATCGATCATTGAGATTCACACCCAACTCAGCCGTCATACCATGAAGATTGCCAAAGCGGAACTGCTCATCTCCATAGAGAATGCGGGTGCCCGGCTGCCCCAAGGCTCCCGGGCGTGGGTCCGCCACGTCTCCTTGCGTCACCAGGGGAGTGGCCAGCTTCGGCCGCGTCAGCCAGCCCATCAGATAGCCCCCCGATATCCACACCGTCTCGGTCCCGAACGAGGACGGCGGATCCATCACTGCGGAGGACAGAGTCGCAAATGGTGACGCCATCATGCCACCATAGACGCCGTTGGGTAGCATTCCTGGAGCCGGTGCTGGCGCTGTGTCTTTGGCTCCGTTGACAGCCGGTTGTCCCACGGGAGCATCCCCCGCCATCCGCAGGGGTGCTGGCTCCGGCACCGCCGCTGTCGGAGTCACGGCGCTTGGAGCGACACCGCCTATCCCGCCTCCAGGCCGTACCACTGCATACCCAGGCTGGCCCGGCTGTGCGTACACCCATCCCCCACACGCCAGCATCGCCAGCCCCCACCCCATGGCTAAGACTTTGCGCATCATCGTCCCACCTGCTGGTCCGAGTTTCCCCATAAGGACTACGCTTCCGGGCAGTCTCTACCCTCTTATCGGCACGAAATGCCTCAAAATGGAGCGATTTTAGCGAAAAATACTGCTTCAACGACTATGCCGCTCGACTCGCCTGCCCTGACTGTTCGCTAATTTCCCCTTCCTCGGCACCCTATCCGCTTCCCGAACTCGACACACTCTCCGCCGCTGACCCTAAACTCTGACCTCAACTCCGAGCGTGCATTGATCCTCTCTACAATCCTGTCACTAGTTCTGCAAATAGAATCCATGACACATAGCAGATGGCTCATAACTTTTCCTCTGGAATGGGAAAAGCTATGAGCCATCGAAGAGACGATGTTGGAGAATCTAGAGAACGGATATGAACCCCGTCACATAACAGATATCACGTATTTCTTCCGATGGTGAAGTCCCAGGTGACCGTTGTCGCACTCCCCAAATAATTCCCATCCCCATCATACACCGCCCGCACCACATGACGACCCACCGGCAAACCCCGCACCAACACCAAACGCGCTACCCCACGACTGTCCAACACACCCACACCACGCTCCACCCCATCCACTATAAACCGCACCACCCCCCCAGGCACGCCACCTCCCGGCGCCAACGCCACCACCCGCGCCACCAACTCCAAACGACGACCACCCACCCCCGTCGAACGACTCAACTCCACACCCGTCCGACACCGCAACACCACCTGATCATACTCCCCAACACTCCCCAACACATTCCCATCCCCCAAATACTCCGCCTCGATCCGATGTACCCCCACCCCCAAACCACGTACCCGCAACACCGCCACCCCACTACCATCCAACACCGCACTCCCCAACACCACACCCGCCCCAACATCCCGAAACACCACCTGACCCGTCGCCACTCCCACCGACGGACTCAACGCCCGCACCACCGCACGCAACTCCACCTCCCCACCATACCGCGACGGATTCCCCACACCACTCACCTCCACCTCACTCCCCACCGCATTCACCTCATGCAACACCACACCACTCCATACACCCCCCGCAAAATCCACATCCCCCAAATACTCCGCCTCCAACTGATGTACACCCACCCCCAAACTCGTCACCGTCACCACCGCACGCGATACACTCGCCCCCACCCCCACCAACACCCCACGACCCACCTCCACCCCATCCGACACAAAACGCACCACCCCCGTCGGCGTCAACACCGGCGCCGAACCACCATCCACCACCTCCGCCGTCAACGCCAACGGCTCACCATACACCGTCGGACTCCCAGGACTCACCTGCAACACCACACTGCTCCCACGCGTCGCCGGAGGACGTACCTCCTGCTGCAACACCCCACTCACCGACCGTGCATACACCACACTCCCACTGTACCGCGCCACCACATCATGCACCCCTACACCCAAACCCGATACCGTCAACTCCGCACGCGACACCCCGTCCCGCACACGACGCAACACCCCATAACCCAACAAACTCCCATCCGCATAAAACGCCACCGTCCCCGTCGGCGTCAGTGCCCCATCCACCCCATCCCGTACCACCGCCACAAACGTCACCGGCACCCCAACATTCGACGGATTCATACTCGAACGCAACACCACCTGACTCAACCGATCCCCATTCGCCACCACCTCCACCCCCACCAATCCCGACACGCTCCCCCCATAACTCCCATCCCCCATATACTCCGCACGCACCCGATGCACACCCAACGGACCACCCACATGCGACCACAACACCGCACGACCGCTCCCATCCACCACCGCAGACCCCAACACCCGATTCCGCGTCACATCCCGAAACACCACCACCCCCGTCGGCGTCCCAGCTCCCGGGGCCACCACACCCACCTCCGCCTCCAAACGCACCGCCTGCAACGCCACCGCACGACCCGGACGAACAGACAACACCGTCTGAGTACTGGCAGGATTCACCGTCTGGAGGAATGTCCCGGAGCTTTGTGCGAACAGGCTGTCACCATTATAAATCGCAGTGATGGCGACGCTGTTACCCACGGGCAGATCGAAAGGTGCTGTGGTGAACGTTGCCACGCCGCCACTCAGAGTGGCCGTACCCAGAATGGTGCTGCCGAGACGGAAGGTCACCGTACCCGTGGGAACGCCGCTTCCCACTGTCGGCGCGACCGTGGCCCGCAAGGTGACAGGTTGGCCATAGACGCTGGGGTTGGTCAACGAAGTCAGTGTCGTGGTGGTGCCGGTAAGCACCGTGTGGCTGGCTGAAGCGCTGGTGCCATTGAAGTTGCTATCGCCCGCATACGTCACACTGACGGTGCCCGTGCCGAAGGGCAGACTGTTGGCCGGGGCCGTGATACTCGCCTGGCTGACGCCGTTGACAATGGTAATGGCAGCACTGCCCAACGGATTGCCATTGTAGAAGAAGTCAACCGTGCCTGTGGGATTGCCGCCGCCGGGGGACACCGGCTGGATCGTCGCGGTGAATGTCACCGGTTGATCGATCCCCGAAGGATTGAAGGAGGCGGTGATAACAGCACTTGTGCTGGCTTTGTTGACATCCTGGCTGAGGCTGCCGGAGCTGGACGAGTAATTGGTGGAACCAAGGTAGTTGGCGGTAATGGTCAGACCGGTGCCCACAGGGAGTTGGCCCACGGTGGTCGTGTAACTGGCTGCGCCGCTGGCATCGAGCGTGGCGCTCCCCAGCAAGGTGGGACCGAGATAGAACTCCACCGTTCCGGTCGGGACTCCCGCGCCCGGTGACACCGGGGCGACAATAGCCGTGAAGGTCACCGCTTGGCCATAGACCGCCGGATTGGCCGAGCTGGACAAGGTGGTGGTCGTCGCCGCGGGATTGACCGTGTGTGTGATGGTATTGGTGCTGGAGTTGAACTGCGGACTGCCAGTGTACTGGGCCGTAATGGTCAGGTTGCCCACCGGCAGTTGGAAGGCCGTCGTCGTGAAGGTAGCTACGCCTCCTACCAAATTGGCGGTACCGAGCACAGTGCTGCCGAGGAGGAACGTCACTGAACCCGTCGGAGTCCCTGCGCCGGGAGAGACCGGCGAGACTGTCGCTGTGAAGGTAACCGGCTGGCCATAGACGGACGAACCCGGCGACTGAGTCAGATTGATCGCGGTATTGGCCTTGTTGACCTGCTGGGTCAAGCTGGCGGTGCTGGAATTGTAGTTGCTATCACCCTGATACTCCGCGGTGATGGTCAGCCCCGTGCTGACAGGCAGTTGACCCAGCGTCGTGGTGTAGGTAGCCACACCACTGGCGTTGAGAGTGCCTGTACCCAGGATCAGCGAACCGCGGCGGAAGAGCACCGTGCCGGTCGGCGTCGCTCCCCCGGTGATACCCGTTACGGTGGCGGTGAAGGTCACGGGTTGGCCGTACACCGACGGATTGACAGACGACATGATCGTCGTGGTACTATTGGCTTTGGTGATGTCATAATTGAGGGTGTTGGAAGTGCTGGAGAGGTAATAGGCCGGCGAACCATCGCCGTTGTACACGGCCGTGAAGGTTTGCGGGCCAGCGGCAGGCGGCGGTGAGAGCGTGCCGGTGTTGAGCGTGGCCACACCGCTGCTGTCCAGCGCCACGGTCGCCAACAGCGTGCTCCCCTGGTAGAAGCTCACCGTGCCTTGCGGCGGATGAACAGTGCCGCTGATGCGCGGATTGATCGCACTGACCACACTGGCGGTCAGCGTGAAGCCCTGGCCGTACGACGGCGGGGAGGATGGGCCGGTGAGTGTCGTGATCGTCGGGGCCGCGGTGATATCCACATCCAGAGTCGCACTGGCGGGATTGAACACCTGTTGATTGCTGCTATTCTGGCCGTTGTAGTTGACCGAGAAGTTGTGCGTACCCAGGTCGAGCGGCCCCCACTGTGTGGGATCAAACGCCGCCTGGCCGCTGGAGTCGATCGTCACAGTTTGCGTCTGAACATTCCCATTGGGATCGGTATAGGTGAAGATCACCGAGCCGCTCGGCAGGGGCGCCAATGGTTCAGGGGTGAGGGTGGCGATCACCGTAAATGGCTGGCCGTACACCGGCGAGGTGACTGAAGTCGTCAACTGGATGCTGACATTGGCCAGCTCGCGCGTCAGAACCACCTGGTTGTTGAAGTAATTGGCAACGAATTTGACCCCGCCGATGTAGACAATCGTGGCGCCATTGGCCCCGGTGAGAGTCGGTGTCGTGCTGGGACCGGCGAATTGACCACTGACTGTGCCGCCAGTCGTCTGGATGATGGTAAAGGCATCGCCAACGTTGATGGAATTGGCCGCGGTACCAGTCAGGGTCGCCGAACCCAGATCAATGTTGCCCGTGACGTTGAGCTGATCATGGTTTGCAGGGGACACCAAATCGACCGAGAAGATCGTTTGAGGATTCCAGGCGGTATTCCCCGCACTGAGGGTGCCCACGGTGCTGCCGGAGACGGTGTCGCCCGGTCGGACAGCTCCGCCGCTGCTGGTGACGGTTAGGGCGCCGACGGTGCCCGTCCCTTGCAACGTGCCGCCGTTGATCTGAACGGTGCCGAGCGTGCCGAGAACCTCCACGGTTCCGGCGTCGATGATGGTGCGAGACTGATTGTTGGCGGGTGTGCCGGAGGGGAATTGCAAGGTGCCGCCGCCGACTTTGCGCAGTTCGCCGCTGCCGCTTTGCACGCCGCCGCTGAGAGTCAACAGGCTGCCACTGGCCACATCGATCGTCGAATCGCTCGCCAGGAAGACGGGGCCGTTCCAGGTGTTGTCCCCGGCGAGGTTCCGCAAAGAGCCGGCATTACCCACCACGCTACCATGGAGGGTCAAATGCTTGTTGGCAATTGTCAGGTTGCCGCTGGAGCCATCGAGTTCCAGGGTCGCTCCATCCCAAACTCGGACATTGACGCCGCCGCGCGCCACGAAGGTCGCCATCGCTTCGGCACCGTTGCGGCCAAAGGCGGTCAGCGGCAAATTGGTATTGGCCAATCCGCCGCCAAAGGTGATCGTGTAGGCATAAGCATACCCTTGTTCGCCGCCGATCAAGCCGCGCGAGCCGTTCTGGGTATAGGTGGCGATCTCTTGGCGGGTCACCGTGACCGAACCGCTCAACCCCGCCGCTGCAATCATGCTGGCAATCGCGATTTGGATGTCGAAAGCATTCGGGGCATCATTGGGCTGCCAATTGACGTTCGTCTGCTGGCCGGCAAAGTTGAGGACGATCTGGCCTTCGCGAGCCTCGCTGACGATGACGAGCCGTTGCACCGTCGTCGTGGTCGTACGGTTTCCTAGAGCGCTGCTGTGGGCGGCGCGCAGCGTCCCGGCATAGATCTCCGTCGCTCCGAGGTAGGTGTTGGCACCGGACAGCGTCAGGCGGCCTGGACCGATCTTCTCCAGACCCATTGGAATCGTTACCGACAGCTCACGGATCACACCGCTGAGCGTCAGGGTATCCTGGGGCCGATCGACAGCCACCGACACCACACCCGGCGGCACCGCAATCGGAGCAAAACCGGACAATTCCTGCAAGGTGATATTACCGCTCCAGGTGTTGTTGCCGCTGATGTTGCGGATGGCTCCGGTGCCGAAGATGCCCGTGCCGGAGATGCTCAGATCGGCCCCCACGTTGATCGGCGAGCCGTTGGTATCCGCCAACTGGATTTGCGCGCCGTTGAGCACGGTCACAGTGGTGCTGCTGCTCAAAGCATTGGAATCCCCGATGCGGAGCGCGCCTTGATAGACGTTGACCGGACCGCCGAGGGAATTGCTCCCGGCCAGAACCAAAGTGCCGAGCAGCTCCTTGTTGAGGGTGAACGACCCACCGTTGATCGACCCGCTGCCGGGCAGCAGCGAAGACTGGCCAATCGTCAGGGACGAACCGCTGTCCACGCCGATGGTGGCATTGGTCGCCAAGGTCAAAGTACCGGTGTAAGTGTTGTCACCGGCGATGTTGCGCAACGCCCCGGTGAAGTGGCCGTCAAAGCTCTGGCCGTGGCCGTTGAGCGTGATCGGTTCTGGTCCCAGATTGGAGCGCAATTGCAGCACAGCGCCATTGTCCACCGTGGTGCCGTTGGTCGTGCGGCCCAAGGCCTGATCGTTATCGACAATCAAAGCGCCCTGCACCACGCGTGTCGCACCGCCGTAGATGTTGGTCCCGGAGAGGACCACATCACCGTCACCGATCTTGCGCAGAGTCGGACTGCTGGTCGGCGTCAGATCGCTGATCGGGCCATTGAAGTTGACCGAGGCATTGGTGCGCGGGTTGGGCAGATTCGGGATACCATAGGCGCCTACGGTCACCTGATTGGACGGAGAAGTGTCATTGAGGATGACCGGTCCGGCCCAGACCGTCCGACCGCTCAAGCCGACGACCGAGGCAGCGAGCGGCGTAGCCGCAGTCCAGTTGGTATCCAGGAACATCTGATAGACGCTCCGGCCATAGGTGCCGGCCAGCAGGGTGTTGGTCGTCAGGTTCAGCTCCAGGTCCCGGACCTGAACATTCGGCATACCGATGCCAAAGCGTTGCCAGCGATTCCCGCTGGTCGGACCGCCCCGCAGTACGAAGACGCCGATGTCCGTGCCGACGTACACGTTGTTGTTGCGCGGGTCCACCACCACCTTCCACACCGGCACTTCGGGTAGGCCGTTGGCTGTGCCGATCTCATCCCAGTTCTGTCCCGCATCGGTCGAATACCACACCTGGTTTTGACCCAGGAAGCTCCGCACCACGTACACTTCATCCCGATTGCGCGGATTGACGGCGATGTCCACGATTCCGCCGCCGCTCACATCCCCGGTCCGATTCACCCACGTCAACCCGCCATTCTTCGTCAGATAGATGTCGGTGCCATCTGTGAAGTAAATCGTGTCGGGATCGTAGCTGTTCGACCCTTTATCGGCCACATCGGTGAAGTCAGGGTCCAGGACATAAGCACCCTGCGTTTGGGCAATGGCAATGGCCCGGACCACTCCACCCCGCAGCGTGGTCCAGCTAGTCCCCTGATTGAGCGAAACCCGCAACTGACTCCCGCCGACGAGAATGCGCGAAGGGTTGATGGGATCGAGCACCAAGGGCGTATCAATGCTGCCTGTGCTCGAAAGGAGGGAAGTCCAGTTCTGGCCGCCATCCGTGCTCCGGTACAGGGCATCGGTGCCACCCACTGTCTTGATGATGGCATAGACGTTGTTCGGATTGATCGGATCGACCGCCACACGTCCGGCGCTGGAGCCGAAGACCCGCGGCCAGGTCTGACTGTTGTTGAACTGGGCGACGCCGTTGGACAAGGCTCCGGCATAACCCTGGGACACATCAGTCGGATGGCCCGCCACGCCCAGCACTTGGGCACCGGCCACATTCCCGTTCAGGTTCGTCCAGTTGCTGCCATCCCACCGCCACACGCCGCCATCCGTGCTCACGATAATCCGGCCTGCGCTATCACGGGTGATGTGGTGCGCCCCGGCATGGGGACCTACACCATTGGCACCCACGGAGATGTTCGTCCAGGTCCCACCGCCGTTGGTGGTCATCCAGAGGGTTTGATTCCCTTGGGCATCGATACCTTGGCCGCCAATAAAGGCCGTGTTCGCATCGACCACCAGCAAGGCATTGGAGAAGAAGCCGATGTTGAACATGTAATTCGGCAAGTTCCCCGTCACGTTCGTCCAGTCCCGCCCGCCATTGGTCGTCCGATAGACCGCACGCAAGGAACCATTCGGATCTGCTACCGCCGCGTACAGGACGATCTGGTTGAACCACCCACTGCCATTGGTGCTGAACAACTTGTTATTGACCGCGGCGCTGATCTTGATCGTGCCGTTAACGGGAGAGGGGGAGGTGGGGTTCCAATTGTTCGTCGCGGTGCTCCACCGCTGGAATGTCCCTCGTTGGAGGCCGGTGTTGGGACGTTGATCCGGTTGGTCATTGCTGCTGCTTCCATCCGGCAGGCGCGGCTGAGGCGGCGAAGCACTGGAATCGAAGTTGTTGAAAGGTGAGCCGCCCGGATCCCCCACAAACCAGCGGGGAGTGTTAGACATCGGGTTCTGGGTCCAGAACACGGCGTTGTTCACATCCCCACGAGGGCTGCCAAGAGCAGCATAAAGGATCGGAACCGTCTGACCGCCACCATTGAGACGATCCGCATAAACCAGAGCGATATCAGACCAGACGACATTCGATTGCGGGAACATCATCCGGTAGTCGTCATCGGGACCGGGGGTGTTCGGAATCTTGGACTGGCCATTTTCCCCATCAGCAATGCGATAGGCACCATCTGTCGGGGGCACAGATTGCGGGGTTTCCTTGCTCGAACGCCAGGTGGAAACCACGTTGGTCAGTAGGAACCAACTCCCCCCGCTGTAACGCCATACGCCGGCATTTCCGGGGGTACCATTGACCACACCCGGCGGACCCCCCTGCCTAGTTGTGGATACCGCGATGTTGGGTGGACCGGTCGGTGGCTGCGGCCAGTTCGTAGTCAATTGCTGCACATTCGTCTGGCTCAGAGTACCACCAAACCGAATTGTGTAACGATTGTTGAATCGGCCGCTAGGGGGAGTAACAGTAACGAATCCCCCAATTCCGCCGATGTTCGCTAAGGCATTCAACTCCGACGCAATCGTATCGGCGGTGATCTGACGATAGGTCCGCCCCAAAGGATCACTGGGATTTACCTGATTCCTATTGTCATAAGTAATCCAATTGGTCGTCAGACTGACGATGTTGCCCGTGCTATCCGGCCCGGTAAAGGTCAAGGTAAACTGAGTTCCGTTGGGCAGATTCGGGCGGATTTCTTGAATTTCATCGACCCCATTGCCGCCCTCCGCCACGGCGACAAACAGTACGGGATTGTCAACATCCCCCTGATTCGGATCAATGATGATCTTGGTGATGCCCTTGCCGTAGAAGAGCGGGTCCGTATTCGGAAAAACTTGCCAAGTCGCACCGCCATCTGTGGAGCGATAGATGCCGGTGCCGTAGAAGGAATCCGGCGAATTATTCGCTTCACCGGTGCCGACGTAGATGTAGTTTGGATTGCGCGGGTCCAGAACAATATGCCCGATGAACATGGCGAAGCGGGGATCGCGCCCCTCTTGCACCGTGGTGACAGTTCCGGCGCTCGCCGTGAGTTGAGGAACGTCGTAGCCAGCAAGTGTACCACCGAAGGTGATGCGGAAGATGACGTTGCCCCCCTGGGTGCGGCGGGTGACCGTCACATTGCCTCCTTGGTCCGCAATTGAAGGCAGGGCGTTGAGGGCGGCTTGGACCTGAGCGGCCGTCGAACTTCCCGAAAGGGTTGGCGTAGTATCGGCTCCGAAAGTCAGCGTGAAGTTTTGGCTGCTCCCCACCGTGACTTCCTGGATTTCCGGGATGGCGTCGAAAATTTGCCGCCAGGTGCGTCCGCCATCGATGGTTTTCCACACGCCGCCGCCGGCTAAGGCCATGTACATGATGTTGGAATCCCGCGGATCGACGGCGGTGGCGGTGACGCGGCCAATGACGTTGGAGTTGCCTGGTGTGGGGCCGTTGGTCACCGGAGCCGGACCGACCTGGAACCATTGCACCGGCAGGTTGGGGACGACGCTGGTGCCGCTCCCGTTGACCAAGAGAGGTTCGGCCACGGTGAAGGACCCGGCCAGTTGCAGGGACGCCCCTTGGGCAATGACTGTTCCGCCGCCGCCGCGCCGCGTCTCGCTGATGCTGATGCTGCCGGGACCGGTAGTCACCGCTCCACTCATAAGCGGCTGATCAAAACCGCTGAGGCTGCCTCCAAAACTGACGCGGAAGACCCCCGGCGTCAGGGGCGTGACCGTCACCTGCCCGCCGACGGTGGGAGCGCCGCCAATCGTACTCAACGCATTCAGAGCCGCTTGGATCGCTGCCGCATCCGTCGGGCCATCCCCGCTATACAGGATCGGGCTGGTCGTTTGACCGTTGAAGGTCAGGGTGAATTGGGTCGTCCCTGCGGTGGCGCCGGTGAGGGTAATGGTTTGCAGTTCCGGGTGTCCCGGCGTTCCGAGGGCGGAACCGTTACCAATCGTCAGCACCCCTTGATTGATGTAGGTGGTGCCTCCGTAACTGTTGCTTCCCAGCAGATTGAGCGCCCCGCCGCCGATCAGCGTGATCCCGGCATCCGCATTGGGTTGTTCGCTGATGTCTCCTTGGATGGTCAGGCGGGCATTGGGTTCGATCTTGATCGTGGCATCGGAGGCCAGCGTGACCGGGCCGCGCCACAGGTGATCCGCCGCTGTCAGCGGAACAGGGCCGAGCGGATCGGTCGCGGGAGATGTACCCGTCAGGATGGTCAGCGTGGCGGCATTGAAGGTCGGATTGCCGGACCCGTCAAGGACCAAGGTTTTACCCCAGATTCCCAAACCGTTGAGGACACCGCCATTCTGCTCGGTCAGCGAGTTAGCGATTTCCAGAGCCGCGCCGCTTTGCACGGTGACAGTGCCCGTGCCGGGGGCGCCCAAAGCCGTGTCATTCTGCACGAGCAGAACCCCTTCCGCAACCGTCACATCCCCGCGATAGGTGCCGGGCGACTGAATCACCAGGCGCTGCGAACCGAGCTTGAGGAGGCTGCCGATCGTGTTGCCGTTGTCCCACGTGTAACCAGTCAGCCGCAACTGGGACTGTTGATTCGCCGGGGGTGGCAATTGCTCGACACCGATCCCCGCCGTGCCGTTGAGCCGGATGATCCCACTCAGCGTGTTGACGCCCGTCAGGTTCAGCACCGCACCGTTCTGATCCAGCTTGTCATAGGGATGGCTGATCCCGGAACCCGAAATGATGTAGTTGTGGCTCTCCGTCAGGCCGCTGGCACCGCCCCGGATGTGCAGGGCCGCCCCAGAGGAAATCACCACATTCGGGCGCTGAGTGATCGGCAGAGTCGAACTAAACTGGCCGAGAGAGTTGGAGTTTTGGATCGTAATCCAACCTTCCTGGATGTTCGTATCCCCGGAATAGCTGTTGCCCGTGGGCAGAATCAAATGGCCGGGACGGAGCTTGGTCAGCGAGCTGCCGCTAATGTTCCCCGTTACTGTCAGGCTGTAGTCATAGGTGAAGTAATCCGGTCCTGCGGTCGGATGTCCGGGGCGATTGTCCATTTCCACACCGATGGAGCCGCCGCCGGTGCCGATACCTCCCGTCCAGCGGTTGATCCCCGTGATGCTGCGCAAGGCCCCCGTGTTGTTCAGGCCATTGCCGGTTATCGACAAGTCATTGGCCACCTGGAGGCCGTAGATGGGGCTGATGGTCACGCTAACGCCGCCGCTCGCCGAGGCCGTGATCAGCGGCTGATTGCTGCCACCCAGCGCACCGTTGAAATTGACGCGGAAGATGGAACCGACCTGCGTGACAGTCACCGAACCGCCGCCCGCCGTGATGGTGGACAAGCTGTTGAGGGCATTCTGAATGTCTGTGGCTGTGGCATTGTAGGCCAGCGGCGCGGTCGTCTGCCCCTTGAAGCTCAGGGTGAAGGTGCCAGAACTGCCGCTGATCGCAATTTCCTGCCCTTGCTGCAAGCCGGGAGCGCGTGAACCCACGACCGAGTCGAAGCCGAGATTGCGGTTGTTGTTCCGCAGGGGGGTGCCATCGATGCCGCTGTCCACTTCCATTTCCAGGGTCGCACCGCCAGCCACCTCGACGGAGCCGGTACCGAGGGCCTTGGAATCGCGGATGTTCAGCGCTCCTGCCAGCACCGTCGTGCCGCCGGTGTAAGTGTTGGCATTGTTTAGGATCACCCGGCCCGGACGCACCTTCTGGAGATTGGGCTGGCGATTCGGATCCGACAGCACGCCGGAAAGGATCAGACTCGACCCTGACTCCGCGCCAATACTGACCGCTCCACTGGCCGGCGACGGACTCCCCAATGTGATGTTGCCGCTCCAGATATTCTGGCCGGCGAGATTGCTCAGAGCACCAATCCCTCCATAGCCCGGACCCCCTCCATAGCCCGGACCGTTGAGCGTGAGCAACTGATTGTAAACCTGGAAGCCGATGTACGGATTGTTGGTGGGATGGAAGGGCTGATTGGGGTTGAGCAGAATCCCGTTGGGGTCATTGGCTCCGAGAGTACCAGTGAATTCGAGTTGCAAAGTACCAGCGGCACCGGTGATCGAGTTATAGTTGACAATGACACCGGCCTGAGGCGTGTTGTGTTGCGGCGTCCCGAACGTGGCCCCCGCTCCCAAAGACAACGGATCGCGAATCCGCAGGATGCCGTTATTGATGATAGTTTGTCCCCGATAGGTATTCCCGCCCACGCGAGAGAAGATAAGCGTGGCTTCTCCTTCTTTGGTCAAGTTGCGTCCCGAACCAGTGTCCGAGATCAACCCCGTGATGTTCAAAGAGGTGCCGGCCGCCCCGCCGAAGGTGCTGTCGCTGTCCAGGATGATTGGCCCAGCCCAGGTGTTATTGCCAGCCAGGTTGTAGAGCGCGCCGGTCCCCGTCGGACCGCTGCCGTTGAGACGCAAGCGGGCCGGTATCGCTTGCGCTACGCTCTTGACCTGAAGCTGAGCACCCACATTGACCGTGGTTTCTCCCGCCGTAGGAGCACCAGAAATGACCGTCCCGGTTCCCAAAGCATAGTGATGGGAAACCACTACGATCCCACCGTTATTCGCCAGCACAAATGCCCCGGTATAAGCACTATTATCCCCGCTCAATTCCAGAACGCCGGCTCCGGCCTTGGTCAGCGTCTGTTGGGCGGCCAACGTCGTATTGCTATGCCCGCTCAACTGGCCGGAAAGCACCAGGGTCGAACCGCTGTTGACCGTGATCGTCTGTTGAAGCGTCGAGGTAGGCGGAGTCAACCGCAGGTTCGAGGAGATCGTGATCGTCCCTAGGTTGACACCCACCGTAATGGGGCCACTGAGGGTGATCGTGGGAGTGGAGGTCTGGGCGCTGATGGTGTAGCCGCTCGCCGCAATGGTGATCGAGTTGAAGGTCGGCGAACCGGTCAGGTTGTATACAGGCGCACGAGTGCTCGTCGGAGCTAGATTGCCAAAGACGATGTCATCCCCCGCTTGGGGCGCTCGCCCTAGGTCCCAATTCTGCGGCGTGCTCCACAGGCTATTCGAGCCAGCACCCGTCCACACAATCGTCGCCGGCGTCACGCGGTCCTCCAGCCGCTCCACGTGGAGCCGCCGTTGCAACGACTCCGGACGAGACGGACCGCTCCGCCGCTGCCGGAATAACCGTGCGACCCAATTCAACCTTCGCTTGTTGTGGCTCATGGCGCTACACTCACTCTGATACCGGGAATCGTTTTCTGGAGTACAACTATCACGTTAATCTAAGTATGATTCATCCTGCCATGTTATTAACCCCACTCCCTCATTAGGGTTTCGCTATTGTACCCGCTTTATCTCCAGGGTAGGACATTAAAAGTTTCTGAAAACTCCGGGCGGCAGGCCGCATTAGAACTCTCTCTCGGCATATACACACTTCTTCATTGTGTGAGGGAGTCATTTATGGTGGGACTATATTACGAATCTGGTGAAATTTGACGAAGTGTCACGTATTTCTTCCGATGGTGAAGTCCCAGGTGACCGTTGTCGCACTCCCCAAATAATTCCCATCCCCATCATACACCGCCCGCACCACATGACGACCCACCGGCAAACCCCGCACCAACACCAAACGCGCTACCCCACGACTGTCCAACACACCCACACCACGCTCCACCCCATCCACTATAAACCGCACCACCCCCCCAGGCACGCCACCTCCCGGCGCCAACGCCACCACCCGCGCCACCAACTCCAAACGACGACCACCCACCCCCGTCGAACGACTCAACTCCACACCCGTCCGACACCGCAACACCACCTGATCATACTCCCCAACACTCCCCAACACATTCCCATCCCCCAAATACTCCGCCTCGATCCGATGTACCCCCACCCCCAAACCACGTACCCGCAACACCGCCACCCCACTACCATCCAACACCGCACTCCCCAACACCACACCCGCCCCAACATCCCGAAACACCACCTGACCCGTCGCCACTCCCACCGACGGACTCAACGCCCGCACCACCGCACGCAACTCCACCTCCCCACCATACCGCGACGGATTCCCCACACCACTCACCTCCACCTCACTCCCCACCGCATTCACCTCATGCAACACCACACCACTCCATACACCCCCCGCAAAATCCACATCCCCCAAATACTCCGCCTCCAACTGATGTACACCCACCCCCAAACTCGTCACCGTCACCACCGCACGCGATACACTCGCCCCCACCCCCACCAACACCCCACGACCCACCTCCACCCCATCCGACACAAAACGCACCACCCCCGTCGGCGTCAACACCGGCGCCGAACCACCATCCACCACCTCCGCCGTCAACGCCAACGGCTCACCATACACCGTCGGACTCCCAGGACTCACCTGCAACACCACACTGCTCCCACGCGTCGCCGGAGGACGTACCTCCTGCTGCAACACCCCACTCACCGACCGTGCATACACCACACTCCCACTGTACCGCGCCACCACATCATGCACCCCTACACCCAAACCCGATACCGTCAACTCCGCACGCGACACCCCGTCCCGCACACGACGCAACACCCCATAACCCAACAAACTCCCATCCGCATAAAACGCCACCGTCCCCGTCGGCGTCAGTGCCCCATCCACCCCATCCCGTACCACCGCCACAAACGTCACCGGCACCCCAACATTCGACGGATTCATACTCGAACGCAACACCACCTGACTCAACCGATCCCCATTCGCCACCACCTCCACCCCCACCAATCCCGACACGCTCCCCCCATAACTCCCATCCCCCATATACTCCGCACGCACCCGATGCACACCCAACGGACCACCCACATGCGACCACAACACCGCACGACCGCTCCCATCCACCACCGCAGACCCCAACACCCGATTCCGCGTCACATCCCGAAACACCACCACCCCCGTCGGCGTCCCAGCTCCCGGGGCCACCACACCCACCTCCGCCTCCAAACGCACCGCCTGCAACGCCACCGCACGACCCGGACGAACAGACAACACCGTCCGCGTGCTGGCAATGTTGACCGTTTGCGTCACGCTGGCACTGCTGGGATCATAGGTGCCATCGCCGGCATAATCCGCCGTGATGACATTCGTTCCGACAGGGAGTTGCCCCACGGTCGTCGTGAAGGTTGCCACACCGCCGCTGAGGGTCGCTGTCCCTAGTACCGTAGCACCCAAGCGGAAGGTGACCGTCCCGGTCGGTGTCGCTCCGCCGACAATACCGGGGGTGACGGTAGCCGTGAATGTCACCGGCTGGCCATAAACGCTCGGATTCGGTGAAGATGTCAGTTGGGTTGTGCTCGAGGCGCTGTTGACGGTGTGCGTCGTGGTCCCGCTGCTGGGAGCGAACGTCCCATCCCCTTGATAATCCGCTGTCAGTGTCAGCGTACCGCCCGGAAGCTGGAAGGCGGTTGTGGTGTAGGTGGCAACGCCGCTGGCGTTGAGCGTCCCTGTCCCCAAAACTGTGGGACCCAAGCGGAAGACCACCGTGCCGGTCGGCGTGCCGCTGGTCGTGGATGTCACCGTAGCGGTCAGCGTCACAGATTGGCCATAATTGGAAGGATTGGGATTCGAGATCAATGTTGTCGTTGTCCCAGCCTCACCTACAGTTTGTGTGAATGTCCCACTGCTGCCTAGATAATTGACCGGGAACCCATCTCCGTTATAGACAGCCACTATGTTATGGGTACCCACACTCAAGGTGGACACCGTGAAGGTGGCCGTGGCACTGACGCCCGCACTGGGGGTCAGGTTCGCCGTGCCGAGAAGAGTCGATCCGTCATAGAAACTGACCGTTCCTTCCGGCGGCTGGGTGTTTTGCACCGGTGAACCGACAGCAGTGGTCACTGTAGCCGTGAATGTAATCGCCACTCCAAATGCAGCTCCACTCGGATGTGAGCTGGTCACTGTAGTATTTGTGGGAGCTGCATTGACAGTCACATGGATGGGTCCAGCACTAACCGGTGAGAACGCCGGTTGACCATTGCTATTGATACCATTGTAACTGGCACTGATGGTGTAGGTGCCCACTTCCAACGGCCCGCCGAAGCCATTGGGCCAATTGGCTGCTGGATCAAACGTTGCCGTCTTCGTGGCCGGATTGATGGGAATCGTAAAGGTGAATGTGTTATTGTTCGGATCGATCACGGTGAAAACGACATTGCCGCTGACATCCAGACTCGGATTTTCCGGTGTGAAGCTGGCAATGATGACACCCGGCCGTCCATAGACGGGATTGGACTCGCTCGCCGCCAGGCTCATGGACACACTGGCCAAGTCCCGCTTGAGGACCACGCGATCGGAGAAATAATTGGCGACGAACTTCTGCCCGCCGACATAGGCGATGGTCGCCGAGGTAGCCCCGGAAATCGTGGGCGAAGTCGCGGCGCCGGCAAATTGGCCGATGACGCTGCCTGTGCCCGTGGTTTGCACAATCGTGAATTGATCGGCAAGGGTCACGTTGGCATCCACGATACCTGCCAAAGCCGCGCCGTTGAGATTGATGTTGCCGGTGAGCTGGAGCCGGTCGTTAGTGGGCGAACCGGGATTGGACAGGTGAACGAAGAAGGTATTGGAAGAGTGGAGCGTGGCACCGCTGCTGGTGAGCGTACCGATCTGCTCGGCTGGGAAGGTGGCACCGGGACTGACCACGCTGCCCGGAGCCGGGGTATCGGAGGTGATGGTGCCGACAGTGCCCGTCCCGCTGACGGTACCGCCGGCGAGCCGCACGTTGCCGATGGTACCATCGACCTGAACGGTGCCGCCTTCGATGCGGGTGAGCGCTTGGGTGTTGGCCGGCGTCCCCGTCGGGAAAATCAGGGTGCCGGGATCGACCTTGGTCAAGGTCCAACCGGCGGCAAGGACGCCGCCATTGAGTGTCAAAGCAGTGGCACTTTCGGCCCCGATGGCGGCATGCGAGAGCAAACGCACCGGGCCATTCCAGGTGTTGACTCCCGCGAGGTTCCGCAGGGCGCCATGACCGCCCACACCAGTCCCGCCGACGAGGGTCAGATGATGGCCGGTGATGGTCATCCCGGCGCTGTTCTGCAATTCCAGCATCGCACCGTTGGCCACGCGGACATCGACGCCTCCCGTGGCGACCACACTGGCCGCTGCTGTCGTGCCATTCTGCCCTAAAGCAGCCAGGGGCAACGTGGTATTGGCGAGGGTGCCGCCGAACACCACGGTGTACAGATAGGCCGTTCCACTCGGCCCCGGCCCGCTGGCGGTGGTCGTCGGAATATCTATGCGGCTGACAGAGGCGATATTCCCGCTGCCGATGGTGCTCAAACCTTCCAAGGCGGTTTGCACATCCCCAGCGGCGGCCCCGAAGAGTATGGGACTGGTGGTTTGTCCGTTGAAGGTCAGGGTGAACGACCCGGTCTGGCCAGGGCTGACCGTCACGATCCGCTGCACGGAAGCCAAACCGCTCCGGTTGCCCAGAGCATTCGCATGCTGAATGTTGAGCACGCCGTGCTGAACTTCCGTCGCCCCGGAATAACTGTTGGCGTTGCGCAAGGACAGCGTGCCCGCTCCGATCTTGGTCAACCCTGTCGGTGCCACTTCGCTGATGGGGCCTTGTAAGGTCAAAGTGTCGCCAGCGTTGGGCACGTTGATCACAATGGCGCCGGCGGGAGTGGTGGGCGGAGAGAAGCCAGGCCGAGCGTCGAAGGTGATGGGGCCGTTCCAGGCGTTATTCCCCGCAACGTTGAGCAGAGCACCCGTTCCAAAGATGCCCGTACCGGAGAGGCTCAGCGGATTGGGAACCTGCACCGGGACCCCCGCGTTCGGCCCGCTGTCCGGAGTGCGGAGCTGGACCTGGGCGCCGTCATACACGGCCACAGTCCCGCCAAGACCGGCCGCCCCGGAATGCTCCAGGCGCAGAGCACCTTGATGAACCGTGAGATTTCCGCTGAACGTCGAAGAATTGTCACTGCTCAGAGTCAAAGTCCCGGTCAATTCCTTAATGACTCCGGTACCTCCTTGAATCGTCCCGGTTCCGTTCAAGCCGGTTTTGCTGCCGATGATCAGTCCCGTGCCGGATTCCACACCGATCGTGACCGTACCCACCACGGTGAGCGGTCCGGTGTAGGTGTTGGTCCCGCTGATGTTGCGCAGGGCGCCGGTATTGTGGCCGTTGAACCCGCCCGGTATGCCATGGCCGTTGAGTTGGACCGGTTCCTCCTCCAGATCGGATTTCAGTTGCAAGGCTGCGCCGCTGCGCACGATCGTGCCGACGGAAGAACTGCCCAAAGCAACCTGATTGTTGACCATCAGGGTTCCTTGCTGGACATCGGTCAATCCGCCGTAGGTATTGGCACCGCTGAGGACCAGATCGCCGCTGCCCTGCTTGGTAAGTGTATGGTTCGCCCCCAAGCTGTGATCGCTGACAATGCCCACGATGTCCAAGCGCGGCTGGACCGAGCCACGACCGAGCGGTGTCGGGCCGCCGACAGAAATCGTGGTATGTCCGCTCAGGCGTACCGGGCCAGTCCAGGCTGAACTGCCGCTGAGCACCCGCAAGGCACCCGCATCGCCGGCGTTCTCGTCCAGCGTGATCTGCATGACCCCTCGGCCATAAGTGGCTGCGGTCAGCGTGTTGAGATTTTGGTTCACATCCAGGTCCACGACCTGAACCTGGGGCATGCCCTCGCCGAAACGCTGCCAGGTGGAAGAACCAGCCCGGAGGCGCCACACGCCGTTGTCCGTACCCAAGTAGCGCGACCCATCCCGTGGATCGATGACCAAACGCCAGAAGGGGATATTCGGCAGGTTCGCCGTGATGTCCGTCCAGTTCTGTCCTGCGTCGGTGCTCACAAACACCCGGTTGCCATTGCTCCCGACATTCCCTTGGGTCACCACGTAGACAGTGTCCCGACTGCGGGGATCGACGGCGATGCTGATGATGGAGCCAAACACTAAGGGCAAGCCAGCCGTGCGATTGACCCACGTGAGGCCGTGATTCTTGGTCACAAAGAGGCTGGAGGGACCGGCCACGTAGATCGTATCGGGATCGTACACATCCGCCCCGCGATCCATCACAAGCGGGAAGGCCGGATCAAACGCGTAGTCCCCTTGATACTGGGCAATCGCCACATCGCGGATGTTGCTGATCGGCGCGTTCAGATCCGTGAGGCTGCTTCCCCCATCCAGGGATTCGAAGACACTCCCACCGCTAAAGACAATCCGATTCGGGGCCAGAGGATCGAGCACAAATTGATTCGCAAAGGGAGTCGAAGATAGGAGCGTCCAGTTCTGGCCGCCGTCCGTCGATTTGAACAACCGACCATTGCGGACCTGGTAGGCGATGTTCGGATTGATCGGATCGAAGCGAATGCGGCCGACATCGCCGGAGCTAACACTTGTCCAGACCTGGCTGCCCGTGTACAAGGCCGTCCCGTTCTGATGGGTACCTGCCAGGATGCGATCGGGATTCGTCGGATGCACGGCGACGCTATTGACCAGGGTGGTGGCCTGCTGCCCGCCGTTGAGATTGGCCCAGGTCCCACCTGTGAGGTTGTAGCGCCAGACGCCGCCGTTGTTGACGTAGACCAATTGCCCGTTGCTATCAAAGGCCATGCCATGACCGCCAGCGCGGGGGCCATTGCCAGCGGAAGTGGAAATGTCTCCCCAATTTCCGCCGCCGTCTGTGCTGAGATAGACGTGATTAGCTCCAGAGGGATTGCCGGTCCCGCCGATGGCCACGTTGTTGACATTGGCCGGGTCCACCGCAATCGCATTGTTTTGCTGACCCAAGCCCGCCAGCATGTTCGGCGGCTGCGTAATAGGCGCATTCCAGTTCCGCCCGCCATCGGTGGACTTCCTCACCTCCAAAAGGTTGCCGTTCGTCCAATTGACAATCATCGCGTAGATGGTGGAGGGAGTGAACGGCGCGGCGGTGTGGCCTGCGATCTTGATCACACCCTGGCTAACATTCCCCGTGGGGAAAGGATTGCTCCCACCTTGGGAATAGGCATGCTGGCCGCTGCTGTTGACAGGATTGCCATCGCCAACAAACCAGTTCGTAGTCGCAGCTGTGCCCGCCAGATGCGGATTGAGCAAGCGGTAGACGGCGTTGCTGGTGCGACCCGCCTGATCAACACCGAAGGGGTACCCCTGAGCGGCGAAGAGAGCCGAGACCACGTTGCCGAAGGCATTCACACTGTAGCCCAAATACAGATCAGTCCAGGCCTCGTTGACGAAACTGATGCGCCAGTCGTCATCCGGCCCTGGCGTACCGGGCGCTGTGGTGGGGAAACCGGTGTTCGGTGACGGCGGGCTGCCACTGCGCGTCGAGGAGACAATCGTTGTCAGGTTGACCCAGGTTTGCGATCCGTCATATCGCCAGACCCCCGCAGACCCTGGCGGAGTGGCGGCATTGTTAGCAAGCCGGCTGGTAGCGACGTAAATGCGGTTTTCGTCAAAGGGATCCACCACGATCTTGTTGACCGCTTGACCCTGCAAAGGATTGGGGATACCGACAATGTCGGTCAGGAGCGTCCAGGTCCGCCCGGAGTCGGTGGACTTGTACACGCCCGTGCCGTAGTAGGAATCGAAGGTATTATTCCCTTCCCCGGTTCCGAAGTAGATGACGCGCGGGTTGCTCGGGGCGACGGCAATGGCCCCGGAGAACATGGCCGCGGTATTGTCGAAAAGCGGCATCCAGGTGAGGCCGCCGTTTTTGGTCTTCCAGGCGCCGCCCCCCGCGGTGGTCACATAGATGACGTTGGGATCGGACGGGTCCACGGTCACCCCGGTGATGCGTCCCGTCACGGCATTATTGCCCGGCGTTGGGCCGTTGTTGATGGGCGCCGGACCGAGGGAAACCCAACGGGTGGGAATGGCCGTCGGGGCATCCGCCAGCGTGGGACCGCTCCCCTGCAAAATCAGGGATTCCTGCGCGACCGTGAGATTGCCGCGCATCTGCAACTGGGCACCGGAAGCGACGATCGTGCCGCCGTAGCCGTCACGGACGGTGGCGACCGTGGCGGTCGTCCCTCCCGAACCGGCGGCGGACAGCGCGGGCTGATCGGCACCCGCCAGGACATCGTCAAAGGCAATCGTCAGTACATTCCCCGTGCGGGAGACACTGACGCGCCCGCCCACTCCGCCAATGCTGGGCAAGGCATTGAGGGCGCTCTCGACCTGCGCTGCCGTGGCGCCGAAGGGCAAAGCCGAGGTGCTGTGGCCCTCAAAAGTCAACGTAAAGCTGCCGCTGCTGCTTCCTCCTAAAGTCACGGTCTGGACTTCGGAAGCCCCAATTCCGCCCAGGGCCTTGTTGTGGGCGATCGTCAAAACTCCCTGCCGTACATAAGTTGTGCCCCGATAGGTATTGTCCCCCGCCAGGACCAACTCGCCGGTGTTGCCGGAGCCAGTCAATCCTACATACAGACTTGAGCCGCTGGAGGCGGGATTGGAAGCATCATCCACCCGGCCATAGAGGCTCAAGCGGGCATTGTCCGCCACGTCGAGGAACCCATCCGTTGTCAGGGTCACCGGCCCGCGCCAACTGTGATCTCCGCTCAAGACCGACAGCGGTGCCGCCGTGCCGCTTACCGTGATCAGGAGATTGCCAGGAGCACCGCTCGGCGTGGCCGTGAGGAGGGGAAGCACCTGGCCTCGAAGCGTGCCGCCAAAGACCACCGTGAGGATATTCCCCGTCTGGGTCACAGTGACGTTGCCGCCCACACCCCCGATGCTCGGCAGGGCATTGAGGGCCGTCTGGATGTCCGCCGCGGTGGCATTGTAGAGCAGCGGGGCAGTCGTATGGCCATTGAAGGTCAAGGTGAAGGTCCCGGCGGAGCCGTTGATGGCAATCTGTTGGCCGGGGTCTCTGAGGATGAGCCGCTCATCCCAGATTTGCAAGCCCGCGGAGATGCCGCCGTTGTTCTGCGGGATGGAAGGAGCCAGTTCGAGCCGGGCGCCCGGCTGGACCGTGGTGCTGGTTTGCGTGTAGGTTTGGGTCTGGGGCGTCGTTTCAGTTCCGCTTCCTTTCCGTCCCAAGGCCGAATCATGCTGCACGCGCAGGGTGCCGGAGCGCACCTCGACGTTGCCGCCATAGGTGCCGTCCCCTTGAAGGGCCAGCATACGGCTGCCCATCTTGACCAGATCCGCGGACTGAGTTCCTGCTGGATCGTCCGCCATGCTGCCCGTGATCGTCAGGGTGCTGGCACCGGGCGGGTTGTTGAGGAGGTCATCCACGCCAATGCCGACACGAGGAGCGCCTGGACTACGACGCAGGAAGATGTCCCCGCTGATGACGTTGTTGCCTCCCAGACTTAGAAGCGCCCCCTGCTGCAACATGGCGAAGGGATGCTGGATGCCTTCTCCCGAAAGGATCAGGCGGCGATTGGCCAAGTCGAGATCGCCACTGCCCGGCACCAAATGCAGAGCTGCTCCCCCGAACACGGTGATGCTGTTCGGTTGGACCGTCTCACCCCGCCTGATGTCCGCAACACGAGGTCCGAGAGATTCGTTATTGCCGACCGTAATCCATCCTTGTTCGATACTGGTCGGTCCCAGTAACTGCGTATTGGCCGTGGGCAACTGCAATTGGCCGCCGCCGAGCTTCACGAAGCTGACACTCGGCAATGCATCAAGACTGTTGACCGTGGGCAGCGTCAGACTGTAATCGAATTGGAGATAGCTGCTATCGGCCGTGGGATGGCCGGGGCGAGTGTCCGGGTCCACGCCAATCGAACCCACAGGGGTCAAGTTCCCCAAAGTGATGTTGCCGACCCACTGGTTCAAGCCGCTGCGGCTGCGCAGCGCCCCGGTATCACTGATCCCGCGGCCATTGAGGAACAACACCTTTCTCCCGATCAAGCCGTACATGGGATTGACCGAGGCCGTCGCAGACCCTGTGGTCGTCACCGAGAGCAAGGGCAAGGGAACAGGATTGAGAGGATCATTGAAGGTCCCGCCATAGAAGATACGGTAAACATTGGCATTTTGCGTGACGGTAAACGATCCTCCCACTCCACTGACGCTGGACAAGCTGTTGAGGGCCGCTTGCACCATCGCCGCGCTAGCCCCCACGGGCAAGGGGGAAGTCGATGCTCCATTGAAGGTCAAGGTGAAAGTCCCGCTCGTGCCGTGGATGACAACTTCCTGCCCTGGGCCGTTGTAAAACTCCGAGTCAAAGCCCAGGTTGCGGCCGTGGCTGCGGGCAGGCGTACCATCCAGACCGCTATCCACTTCCATCTCCAGCGCCGCCCCGTTGTAAACCGTCACCACTCCGCCCGTGACGGGTCCCAGAGCGCGCGAATCCCGCATAGTAAGGGCACCGCCGCGGATCTCCGTGGCACCACGGTAGGTGTTGACATTGTCCAGAATCAGCCGGCCTGGAAGCGTCTTGATCAGGTCCGGAATATTAGGGCCAGTCCGCCCCGGATCGTCGCTGACCACGCCGGAAATGGTCAACTGCGAGTTGCTATCTGCCCCAATCGTCACGTCACTGGTGTTGGGAAGCGGGCTGCCGAGGCGCACATCGCCATTCCAGATGTTGGAACCGCTCTTGTTGTGCAACGCACCGAGATTGTTGAAACCCGGCCCGTTCAGCTCCAGCAAATTGTTGAACACCTGGAAACCGATGTACGGATTGTTGACGGGGTGGTAGGGCTGCGTGGGGTCGCGCAGGATGCCGTTGGGATCGCCGACAGCCAGAACGGAAGGCACGAATTCGATCTGGAGAGTCCCCGCCTCGCCGGTAATGGGATTGTAATTGACAATGGTGCGGGCCTGGGGCGTGCCGCTCTGCGGGGAACCGAAGATGGAACCAGCGCCGAGCGATTGGGGATCGCGAATCGTTAGAATACCGTTGTTGATGACGGTCAAGCCGCGGTAGGTGTTGCCGCCCGTCCGGCTGAAGATGAGCTGGCCGGGACCCACCTTGGTCAGATCGTGTCCGGTCCCCGTGTCCGTCACCAGGCCGGTCACATTCAGGATGGTATTGGCCGCCACGCCGATGCTGCTGTTACTATCCAGCGTGATCGTCCCGGCCCAGGTCGTGTTGCCCGAAGCGTTGAATAGGGCGCCATCACTGCTAGGGCCGAAACCATTGAGGATGAGCGGTTCGTTGATAGTCGTCGCCACATTCCGGACTTGCAACTGCGCATTGGGGTTGACCACCGTGGGCGCCGTGGTGGTTCCCAAGGCGTTGACGTGAGTCATGACGAGGCGGCCTTCCTGAATATCCACCATGGCGGAGTAGGCGGTGTTGTTGCCGCTGAGGGTCAGGGTACCCGTTCCCAGTTTGGTGAGGTTGGCTGCGGTATTGCCGCTGATCGGGCCGGTGATAGTCAGGTCCGCGGAGGTACCGACCGTGATCGCCACCGCTGTGGTCAGGTTAGTGCTGAGGGTGATGCGGTTGTTACTAGCGCCATTGCCAACGAAGACATTCCCTGCCAGTTGAATGGCGTTACCGCCGAGATTGTAGTTGCTGCCGGAAATGGTGATGGAACGGACGACCAGTCCGGAAATGTCATTGTTGGTGTTGAGTCGTGAAGCACCTGTTTGAAATACCAAGTCGGGATTAGCGGCACTTGTCGGTGCCACCCCCCCCTGCCAGTTCGCAGGATTGCTCCAGTTGTTATTGCCGCCCAAACCGGTCCAAATAAATGTGGCGGGCGTCACCCGTTCTTCCAGCATTTCCAGGTGAAGACCCCGCTGCCGGACACGCCGGCCCGGAACCGCGCTGCGACCGGCCAGCATTTGTCGAATCCATCGCTTCCAGGTCTTGTTGCTCATGGTGTCCACTTCCCGATGAAAGACTGGAAAATGACAAAACCGGTCCACCCCACGAATATGACAGTGTAGTTCCAACCCTCACGGGTTCCGCAGGTTTCGCAGCAGGCAAACTTTACCGCACGGGTGTCGGCCATTCTTACACCACACGCACGGGGTGCTGCACGGGACTTTGCGCTCACCTCAACTCGCGTGGGAAGCTGCACGGGACTTTGCGCTCACCTCAGCCGATCCCTAGTATTTTGCGAATGCTCCGCAACAGTTTCTGCCACCCCTGAACAGGCTGCCGAGTCCTGCTCTCCGTGCCTATTCCTAATACTCCGCAGCGGCCCGGAAAGTTTGCGCCGTTCTAGCAACTTCCGTATCTTTCTGTGATTATCATGCGCGTCATTCGCAGGCAGCGACAGGGGAAAACGCCATGCGGCATTCAAGCGACGCAGGTGGGCCAGAGGCAAGCCATGCGCAGACTATCCCATTGATATATCCCGATTCACCCGATCAAACGGACAACCCTTCTGTTCCCACTCCGCAGCAGTCCGCCGCCGGTTCCACGGCTCGAAAAATATGACTGGCGCTTCAGAGAGCACCTGCGACCGGACGATGTATAAGGGATTTGGGCCGAAGGGGAAGGGAGAGGGACAGGAGAGAAGGGGAGGGAACAGGAAGGAAAAAGACACGGGGGCTGGGACGACAGAAGGCAGACGGAGATCGACTCAGGGACGAGCGATGCGGTACAGATGGGTGCGGGTGCGCAGGATGAGGCTGTCATCGCTCACGGCGGGGCTGGCCATGAAGCCGTCCTCCAGGCGGTTTTCCGCTTCCAGGACGAATTCCCGCCCGGCTTTGACGACGAAGGTCTTGCCATTTTGGCTGCAATAGTAGATGAAGCCGTTAGCCCAAACGGGCGAAGCCGAGAACTCCCCATCAAGGCGTTCGCTGTAATACACTTTGCCGGTGCGGGCATCGAGGCAGGAGGCGATCCCCTGGTCGCTGACCATGTAGAGCAGGTCGCCATCGAGCAGCAAGGAAGGCCGAGTGGGCACGCCTTTGCCGGCACGCCAAACGACCGCCGATTCTCCCAGCACTCCGCGCCCCGTCGGACGGATAGCTAACAAGCGGGCATTGTGGCCGCTGGTCAGATAGAGCAAGCCATGCCCCATCACTGGCCGGGCGGCGCCATTCATCCCCCCGTGGCTGATCCGCCACAATTCCTCCCCGCTCTGAGGATCGTAAGCGATCGTACATTCCGCCGAGGGGCACACCAACTGCGGCCGGCCCTCGACCACAAACAAAGCCGGTGTGGCATACGCCTTTTTGTAGTCGCCGTTGTCCGTGCTGTATTTGATCTCGCGGTTGCGCTTCCACACCGTCTTGCCCGTGCGCTTATCTAGGGCCGTCACATACTGCTGGTCGAAACCGTCGAAGATCAGGTAGAGTAGATCGCCATAGACGACAGGCGAGGAGGCCGGGCCGCGGAAATGATTGCACGGCAAGTCGCGCCGTTCCCAGAGCACCTGGCCGCTGTTCGTATCGACACACCAGGTCCCGTGACTGCCAAAGTGGGCATAGAGCCGCCCGGCTTCCACATAGGGCGTACAACTGGCATAACTGTTGAACGGATGGCAGTAAGCGGGATTCTCTTCGGTTCCCAAGCGGAGGTCGTAGAGGATGCGGCCTGTCTCGCGGTCGACGCAAACGGCATAGAAGCTGACGCGTGCCACGGGATTAGGGGGCGGGTCTCCTTTTTTGGGCGGCGGGGCCTTGTCCGCTTTGACTTCATCCGCGGTGGTCAGCCAAATCTGCTTGCCCCAGACGACGGGGGAGGACCAGCCTTTGCCGTGGATGCGGACCTTCCAGCGGACATTTTCCTGCTCGCTCCAGGTGGTCGGCGGCTGGCACGACTGCGGAGCACGGCCATCGGCGGTCGGACCCCGATAACCGGGCCAATCCGTCGCCCACGCGGCCGCCAAGCCCCCAAATAGCATCCCCCCGATGGCCCACACGCCCCACCCGCCTAAGCCGCTGCACCGCACCCCTTGCTTCCTTCCTGACTTCATCACCGCTGCCTCCCCCTCTTCTCGTGAGGACCGAACTCGAAAAAGACCCGACGCGAAAAATCCTTTCTCCAACCGCTCGCAGGGCCGCTGCGACTGTCCTGCTCACGCTGTCAATCGTGAACAGGCCGCAGAATAGCGCTATCCTACAATCCCTTCCCGTAACCGGGTATCCTGCCGGTGGATTCGGCGAAGCCCCGCCGCTATGGGGTTCTCCCTGCACCCGCTTTTGCCTTCCCTCGCAAAGGTGTGCCTATAATGCGTTCACAGAGTGGTTCCCCAAGCGGAGCCGCGGAATAGGAAAGCCTCCGGACTTGGACCATGGGGCCGCGCAGATTGCATGACACGAAACCGGCTCAAAGCGGCCGAACTTCCCTCGCAGTGACTGGAAAGGTACGAGAAAGTTTCCTATTCCTATGAGTACGGAGCGCCTGTAGCTCAGCTGGTAGAGCAGCGGCCTTTTAAGCCGTTGGTCGTGGGTTCGATTCCCACCGGGCGCATTCCCTAAACTGGCCTATCTTACCTGCTGCGTGCTGGACACCGTCCTGTCCCGTTTCTGTAAAGCCCCGGTCTCTGGCCCTGGAAAATTGCCCCGCCTGCTGGAAAACTGCTCCGGCTCTTTGGGAAACTCCTCCGACTCTTTGGGAAAGTACCGTCGCCGTTACGGCTGTTCGGTTTCCACCCACATCGCCGCCCCCTGTCCGCCGCCGACACAGAGAGCCGCCAGACCGCGGCGCCGGCCCCGTTCCCGCAAGGCCCGTAGCAGAGTTAGGACTAGCCGGGCGCCGGAGGTTCCCACCGGATGCCCCAGGGCGATGGCCCCGCCGTTGACATTGAGTTTTTCCAGCTCCAACTCACCGAGCGGCTGGTCCTCCTGCCAGTGCTGGCGAGCGAAGTCCGGAGAAGCCATAGCGCGGCGGCAAGCGAGAACCTGGGCCGCAAAGGCCTCGTTGATTTCGATCAGGTCGAAGTCGCTCAAGCGCAGGCCGTGGGTGCGAAGGAGCTTGCGGATCGCGAACACCGGTCCCAGGCCCATGCGGCGCGGCTCGCACCCCGCCAAGGCGTAACCCCGGATGTAACCGAGGACCGGGCGATCGGGCCAGCGCTGCCGTTGCTGCGCGACGGTCATCAGCACCAAGGCCGCCGCCCCATCGGTGATTGGGCAACTGTTGCCGGCGGTCACCGTCCCTTGCCCGCTGCGGTCGAAGATCGGCGGCAGCTTGGCGAGAGCTTCCAGGGTTTGCTGGGGGCGCGGTCCGAGGTCGCGCTCCACCGCCTGAACACCTGTCACTTCCGCCGGCACCGGTACCACTTCATCCTGGAAAAAGCCGCGCTTCCAGGCCTCCGTAGCCCGCTGGTGGCTGAGCAAGGCGAAGCGGTCCTGTTCCTCCCGCGAGATGCCGAACTCTTTGGCCAGGATTTCCGCCGTCTGGCCCATGTTCAAACCGCAGACCGGGTCGGTCAGTCCCAACTCCAGGGCCGGGATGGGGCGGAGGAAAGAGGGGCGCCAGCGAGTCAGCAAGCGGAGTTTACCCCACCAGCCCGCCCGCCCCCATTGCACAAACCAGTCCTTAGCCCGGCGGCTCCAGAGAAACGGAATGTTGCTCATCGACTCCGTACCGCCCGCCACGACCAACTCGGCCCGCCCTTCGCACAAGATATGCCAGGCCGCGATGATCGCTTCCATACCGGAGGCACAGTTGCGGTTGACCGTATGCGCCACCCGGTCGTAAGGCACCCCGGCGCGCAGGGCGATCACTCGCCCCAGGTTGGAAGCATCCGGCTGGCCTCCCACGTTGCCAAAGACGACTTCCCCGACATCCGCCGGGGTTAGCCCCGCCTTCTGCAATGCTCCCAGCAAGGCGATCCGCCCCAGTTGGTCCGCCGGAACCTGGGCTAGGGCAGTGAAAGCCTTGGCAAAAGGAGTGCGTGCTCCCGCCAGCACCGCCAGCGGCTCAAGAGCTACAGCCATGATGCCACCTCACCTGTCCAGGAAAGAATGAATCGAACGCCACCGTCCAAATCGGAAGCCATCGTTGGAGCTGATCCCCCTCCTGCTTCCCGCGGTCAACGGTTTGGGGACGGCGGAGCGCTCGCCGCGGCGTCTGACGGAGTTGAGGCCCTGGCGGGGGTGTGATCCGTCCCGGCTGACGGGGCTGAGGCGCCAGCTTCTGCCGAAGCGGGGACACTCTCCGCCATCTCTTCTCCGTCCTCACCGCTGAACTTCTCCCGCAGCAAGCGGCGCAACACCTTGCCCAAGGCATTGCGCGGCAACGGCAACTGGCTCACCTCCACCTTGCGGGGCCGCTTGTGCACCTCCAGATGCTGCCGCGCAAACGCATCGAACGCCCGCCGGTTGAAACTGATCCCGGGACGGGGAACGACCACGGCGGCCACCAGCTCGCCCCGATCCGGGTCGGGCACGCCAAAGACGGCCACATCCTCCACCTGCTCGAAGCGCCGCAACACCGCTTCCACATCGCCGGGATAGACGTTGACCCCGGAGGTGATGATCAAGTCCTTCTTGCGGTCGACGATGCGGAAGAAGCCGTCGGCATCCTGAGTGGCCAGATCGCCGGTGTACAGCCAGCCGTCGCGCAGGGCCGCCGCCGTCGCCTCCGGATTGTTCCAGTAGCCGCGCATCACCTGCGGGCCGCGGATGAGCAACTCCCCCACTTCCCCCGGCGGTAGCAGCCGCGTCCCCGTCTCCGCATCGACGATGATGGCGTCGGTGTCCGGCAGCGGCAGGCCGATCGTCCCCGGCCGGGCGCTCCCATCCAGCGGTCCAGCATGCGTCACCGGACTGGCTTCCGACAGGCCATACCCTTCCACCACCGTCGCACCGGTATGCCGGGCGAACTCCTCCGCCACCGCCTGCGGCAGGGCTGCACCCCCCGAAATCACCGAACGCACCCCCGCCACGTTGTACTTCCGCCGCCGCAACTCCTTGTTGAATGCCGTCAGCATCGCCGGCACCGCCGGAATGATCGTCGGCCGCTCTTGCTCAATGAGCCGCAGGACCTTATCGGCCCGAAAACGATGGTGCAGCACGATGGTGCCGTTCATCGCCACAGCGCTCAGGCCGCAGCACATCAAACCGTAACTGTGGAAAAAGGGCAGGCAGGCCAGAATCACATCCTCCCCAGTGCGCCGCCCCGTCCAGTGATACAACTGCCAGGCGTTACTCAAAAGATTCCGGTGCGTGAGCATCACAGCTTTCGGATGCCCTGTCGTTCCGCCTGTGGGCAAAATGTTGGCTAGGTCCTCGCCTTCCACCGCTTCCGGTTCGCTCGTTTCGCTCCCCTCGGTCAAAAAGTTTTCCCACTCGATGGCGTTGGCCGGCAGGCTCCCGCTCAAACCCAGCCGCTGCACGCGCGCCATCCGGTACAACTGCCGGTCCCACCAGGGCAGATAGGCATCGATGCGGGTCGCCACCAGGACATCCGGCGCGCCCGGCCCGACATTGCGCACCAGGGGCAGAAGCAAATCCAGGCAAATCAGGATGCGGCACTGGGTGCTCTCCTGGAGGGAAGCCACTTCCTCCGCCACCATGAGCGGATTCAAAGGCACCGCCACTCCCCCCGCCATCCAGATGCCAAACAGGCTCGGCAGATATTCCGGGCAATTTGGCAAAAGCAACCCAACCCGCTCTCCCCGTTGCAAGCCGCGCCGCCGCAGCGCCCCGCTTACCCGTCGGGCCAACGCCAGCAGCTCCCGGTAGCTCCACTCATGGCCGAAAAAGCGCATCGCCGCCCGATCCGGCAACCGCGCCGCCGCTTCCTCCAATAGCCAATACACTGGCCGCGAGGGATACTCCAGGGTAGCCGGTACGCCCGCCGGATAATGCGCCAGCCATGGACGATCTCGCTCGCCTGTCACTACCATTGTTCGCCCCCCTGCGCGGCCCCACGGAACCCCAACCCCACCTCCCCTTAAGAAACCCTCACCTCGACTGGATACTGCTGTCCTTCGCCCTTCACACCATTATTCGATACCCCACCTCCTAAAGCAACCAAATCTTCCCCCGCCTTCGCTCAGTCGACACCCCGCCCCCTTTCCCCCGCGGCCCCGTCCCTAACCCTTCCCGATCCGATGGTAACGGAGCGAGCAGCTCACCTTTCTTCTCCGCGGCATCCTACTATCGACCGACTGGAACCATTCCCTCCCCCGCCCCGCCTGACACCTGTCTGCCGCCACTATCTGAAAATATGTATCAAAAATCGATAAACGTCAAATATGATGTTCAATTTTCCATAATTGACTCATTTGTCAAGTCAGCATTATACTCGGAAGAAATGGCCGTGGTCTTCCGGAGTCGCTGGGCTGCACCACGAATGCAATCCGCTGCCATCCCACTCCCTGCGGGATTCCCTTTTCGTCCGACGGGCTGGAATCGGAGATCGTCCCGGCAGTCTGGCACCCTCCCCGGCATTCCATACCCTATTACCGGCAGGGGAACGCGGGCCAAGGATGGGGACAGGTGCAAGACGCACCGCGGCCACTTTCCCTCCGCCAGTGAGGAACAAGGGAAAACCGCTTGGGGACCGCCTCGAATCGAAGCGGCGTAAGAGGGGCTGATCCGCAGCGCGGAAAAGTGGTATGATGAATGGAAAACCGGTACCCAGTCCACCGGTATGGGAAGGGTCAGCCCGCGGGGCACCGGCAGCGAAAGCCGCCAGGCCAACAGTTTGGGATGCCCGCAGCAAGAGAAGGCCTCAAGCCCTCGCAGAGCTAGGAAGATATGAAACAGCCGCAAGGAGAGAAGCGATGAGTCAAGAGCCGCGAGCGGCGGACAGTGCGGATACTTGGGAACGCCTCAGCGATCTGTGGCAGCGCTTCACTCAGGGGAAAATCATCAGCTACCGCTGGATGGCAGCGATTGTCATCGTCCTGACCCTCAGCGTGGTGGCCTGGTATATCCTCTCGGAGCGTCGGGCGGCCAACTCGGCACGCTGGGCCGAACTAGCTCAGGCCTCCTCCCTGGAATCCCTCAAGCGGCTGGCCGAGGATAGCCGTTACGCGGCCACCATGCCGGGAAAGGTCGCACGCCTCCAGTGGGCACGCTCGCTGCTGGGCGACCAGGGACTGGAAATGTTGCAGGCGAGCAATGCGGAAGTCCGACAGCGAGGAGTCGAGAACATCGAGAAGGCCCGGGAGCTGTTCCTCCAGTTGCAGAAAGACTTTGCCCATGATCCCATCGTGCAAGCGGAATGCTGGCTAGCCCTGGCCAAGGCGGAAGCGGCCCTGGTGGGAGTGCCCCGCCAACCCGACCAACTGACCGAATTCAAAGGGGACGTCGGCAAGGTCAAGGAGTACCTCCAGCAGTTCCTCACGGCGGCGGAAGGCACGCCCTGGGCGGCCCAAGGCCAGAAACTGCTCGAAGCCCTGGAGAAGGAAGAAAGCGAGTTCATCACCGTCCAGCGTGCCTTGCTGACTCTGTCACCGGCGTTTCCGAGCACGCCGATAATGCCCCCCTTGCCGCCGGGAGGGGGAAGCGAACTGCCCACACTGCCGGTCCTGCCGGGAAGCCAATGAGCGGGTTCTTTCCAACTTCTGTTCCTTCCGCTGGAAGATGATGCGGACTCGGCCCCGCGGCGATCGACCCTCAGCAGGCAGCGGCAAACGTCTGGATCGGCCAGCGATCCGTCACCAACGGCCATGAACGAGTGGGACCTGGAACTGGACGAAGAGGACCTCCCTTCTGCCGCCGAAGCTCGGCCTTGCACCTCGGTCCGCCTGCGCGAACCCCTGGAACTGACGGTGATGGTCAAGGCGGAAGGCATGCGCCTAGACCAGTACGTGCACCTGCATGTCGCCGACCATAGCCGCACAGACATCCAGAAAGCCATCGAGGCCGGGCGGATCACGGTCAACGGCAAACCCAGCAAGCCGAGCTACCGCGTGCGCAAAGGGGACCGCTTGTGGATCGACCTGCCCCCGCCGCTCCACGACATCCCCGTCCCCGAAAACATCCCCCTCGACATTCTCTATCAGGATGCCTCTCTGGCGGTGATCAACAAGCCGCCGGACATGGTGGTCCATCCCGCCAAGGGGAACTGGAGCGGTACGCTGGTCAACGCCTTGCACTGGCACTTCCGGGACCAGTTAAGCACGGAGGGGGGCTACCTGCGGGCCGGCATCGTCCACCGCCTCGATAAAGACACCAGCGGGGTGATCCTCGTAGCCAAGGAGGATGCCGTCCACCGGGAGCTGGCCTGGCAATTTGAAACCCGCCAGATCTTCAAGGAATACGTGGCGATCACCCAAGGGGAACTGGACCGCGATGCCGACTACATCGAAGGGGCCATCAAGCTCCACCCGCACGATCGCCAGCGGATGACGGTGTCGAACGACCCGGATGCCAAACCGGCCTTGAGCTATTACGAGGTGCTGGAGCGCTTCCGCGGTTACACCCTAGTCAAGGTCCAGCCGCGCACGGGGCGCACCCACCAAATCCGCGTCCATCTGCTCCATGTGGGCTGCCCCGTGCTGGCCGATCGCCTGTACAGCGGTCGGGACCGCCTGCTGTTGTCGGACCTCTCCCCGGAGACGCCCGGAGCTGAGGAAGTGGTGCTCCTCCACCGTCAGGCGCTCCATGCTTACCGCCTCCGCTTCCGCCATCCGCGCACCCAGCAGTGGATCGAGGTGGAAGCCCCGCTGCCTGAGGACATGCGGCGAACCCTGGAGGCCCTGCGTCGCTATCGCCCCTGGCGCTCTCCGCCGGCGGACCGGTGACCCCGAACAGTTCGCAACACATCAGCTCCTCGTGCGGACAACCCCCTCGCTTCATTCCCTCTGCAACCGCTCAGGAAGGAACTGGTTCGTTGACAGGAGTGTTATCAGGAGGAGGCGGAACCGGCGGCGGAGCTGCCATCGCCCCGTGCTCGCCGCGAACCAAAGCCACCGCCAGGGTGATGAGAACGAACGCCAAAAGCGTCCGCCACGTCGGCTGCTCCCCAAAATACCACCAGGCGAACAACATAAACACCGTCAGAGATATCACCTCTTGCATCACCTTGAGTTGGGTCGCCGACATATAACGATGACCAATACGATTCGCCGGCACTTGTAATGCATATTCCGGCAGTGCAATACACCAGCTCACCAGTATGGCGATCCACAAGGGCTTATCCTTGTATTTCAAATGGCCATACCAGGCGATCGTCATGAATGTATTGGAAGCAATCAGAAGCAGAGCTGTGTACATGATGTGTTATGTGTTCTTCAATCCAGAAGAAGGCAGGATATTAATTGGTCTTCTTCATTCAGTTTCTGGAATGCTGAGCGCCTGAGGACCATCCCCAGGCGGTCAAAATTGTTGTAGGTTCCTACCGGTGATGGAATCAAGGGCGCGAAGTGGAGAACCCCGCGCGCCAGCCGGATGGCCGCCTCACGGTGTCTTCCGATCTGGCGGAGCAGGACTTTGTGCTGACGATGGTGTAACACCACTCGATGCTGACGGAGGCGTGACAGCCGGCGGCGTAACACCGGAGGGTGAAGAGGTGCCTGCCGGAGTGGAGGAACCCGGCGGCGGGTAAATGGTGATCTGCGCCCGGGGCCGCATCTGCTGGACCACCGCTTCCCGCAGCCGCATGGCAAAGAGCAGCCGGACATCTTCCTTGACATCCTCGAACTTCTTGGGAGTGCCCGGCTTACGCGCGGTCACCAGGATGAGGTGATACCCCACCTCCGTGGCCACGACATCGCTCATTTCATACGGCTTGAGCGAAAAGGCCACTTGGGCGAACGGTTCGACCATGGCTCCCGCCCGCGGGAAAAAGTTAAGATCGCCGCCATCCTTCTTGGACGGGCACTCGGAGTATTGCTTGGCATAGGCGGCAAAGAGTTCCTCGATCTTGGCCGCGCGCGCCTGTTCCTTGGCCAGGGCATCCGCCGTGGGGGGCAGAGCGGCCACCGCCTTCGCTGCTTCCTGCTCGATCACCTGCTTGATGCCGCGCAAGCGGGCCGCCGCTTCCTTCTTCTTGTTCTCATCCGCACCGGGATTGATCAAAATATGCCGGGCACGAACCATAGTGCCATCAAAGATATCTGGGCTGCTATCAAAGAGCTTTTTCAAAGCTTCATCTGTACCTTGTTGCATCACAAATTTTTCCCATTTCATCTGAGCTGTGACTTCCGCACGGAATTCCTCCTCCGTCAGCAATAAAGCTTCCAATTCCTTTTTGTAATCCTTCTTGGCCGCTGCTAACTCATCCTTAAGCTCTTGAATGACCTTGTCCACTTCTTTAGGATCGATTGTGACCTTAATGGCGGTCAGATATTGATCGATGAGGACATTTTCGATGAGATGAGCGAGGATTTCTTTGCGGGCCAAGGCGTGATGTTCGGGTGGGAATTGCCGCAAGGCGCGATAGACAGCCTTTTCGGGAATGGTCTGCCCGTTGACCACGGCGGCGGGTCCATTGGGGATCGGGGTCGGTGCGGAGGGGGTGACAGGCGGCACGACTCCCGTGGGGGTAGCCGACGCAGCGGGCGGCCTCCCCGCTGGCGGCGCACTGGGCGGTGTCTGACCCCATGCTATCACCGTCATCGTCCCGCTCAAAATCCCGACTGACAGACCGCGCACCCAACCACGCATCGCTGGCTCCTTGGTTTCCCCTGTCCCGACCCTGTCACTGGCGGTCCAACCCACCGCACGTCTCCCAAACAGACAGGCCTTGTTCCAGCGGGACAGTTTCGTACCGCCCCCATAGCAGCCCCGCCGCCTCTGTCAAGAGCAAACGGCCCCCTTGGCCATGCTTCCCTCCCGCTGCCCGGTTCAGGGCCGTTTCCCCCTCCGGTTCGGTTTCACCCTCTCGCCTGCCCCTTTCTCCCCGCAGGGGCTTGCCAAACCGAGCCGGCGAGTGTATTGTGGAAACACACGACGCTGCCAGGGCTTCTTCGGCCAAGTGGCGGAATGGCAGACGCACCCGACTCAAAATCGGGCGGGGAAACCCGTGTGGGTTCGACTCCCACCTTGGCCACTCTCTTGACCTCTTTCTGTTCATCCCGACGAAGCGAAAGCACCCTGGTAATTTCGATCATTTGTCGTTTGTTCAGCCAGTTCCTGGCCGTGGTCCAACCCGAAGCACCATCAAGCGGCGGGCCATTCCGAGCAGAAGATGAGATGAGGGTGAAGGGACGAAACATCCCTGGGAGAAATGACACCGTCCGCGGTTTGGGAAAAAATATCACGAAACGGTCAGCGAACTTCCTCAGTAACTCGGTATCTTGAGAGATACGGGAGGCTGCAACGGCGGCTGGCCCAGCTCGGCCATCGAGCTTAGCCCTTGGAGGAGGCCCGACCATGGGCGCCGTGGAAGTCCAGCAATTGGTCAAAGATTACGGGCGGGGCATCGTGGCCCTGCGCGGCGTAAGCCTGGAGGTAGAAGCGGGCCAGATTTACGGCCTGCTCGGTCCCAACGGCGCGGGGAAAACCACGCTCATCAAAATCCTCTTAGGCATCGTCCACAAAACCGCTGGAAACGCCCAGCTTCTGGGCCGCCCGGCCGGAGATGTCCAGGTGCGTTACCGCGTGGGCTACCTGCCGGAGGACCATCAGTTTCCGGGGTATCACAGCGCTTGGTCGTTGCTCGATTTTTACGGCCAGTTGTACGGTTTGAGCCGCAAGGAGCGGCAGCGGCGCATCCCGCCGGTTCTGGAGATGGTGGGCTTGCTCCCGCGCAGCCGCACTAAGATCCGCACCTATTCCAAAGGAATGAAGCAGCGCCTCGGTGTCGCCCAGGCTTTGCTCCACGAGCCGGAAGTGATCTTTCTGGACGAACCGACCGACGGAGTGGACCCGCTGGGGCGGCGGGAAATCCGCGAGATAATGGCCCGGCTACGGCAACAGGGGCGGACGATCTTCCTCAATTCCCACCTGCTAGGGGAAGTCGAGCTGATCTGCGACCGCGTGGCCATCCTGCGGCAAGGGGAACTCCTTCGCGAAGGCACGGTCCATGAGCTAACCCGGCAGCAGGGCTGTTACGAGATTGGCCTGGCCTCTGGGGAACAGCTCCCGCTGGAATTGGTGCAGCGGCTCGGCTATGCCGTGCGTCCTCTACCCTTGCCCCCGACGCCGCCCGGTGCGCCGCCCCTGCCGCCCCGCTGGGAAATCCTCCTCCAGGATGGCCAAACCATCGATCCGCTGCTGCAATTTCTCGCTCAGCAGCAGTTACACCTGCGCCACCTGGTGGAACGGCGCATCTCCCTGGAGGACGTTTTCATCGGCATGCAGGCTCAAGGGGCACCGCAAAGTTAGGCGTGAACGGTAGCGCCGACCCTAGCTCGTCGAACTGCGGGGACACACCCCGTTTCCCAGCGAGCACTTTAGCCAGCGGAATGCAACATCGACGCATTCGAGGTCCCCTAGATTCAACACAGACAATCAGGAGACAAGCACATGGGGCATCATCTGCGGCAATTCGGGGCCATCCTGCGGGATTCCTACCGCGAAGCGGTCGATAGCTGGATCATCCTGATCATGCTGGCTTTAGGGGCCGTGGTCATCGCCTTGTGCGCCAGCATGGGATTTGAGCCGCTGCCCGCCGAGAAGGCCTTTCCGAAGATCGTGCAGTCCTTCACCCAGTTCCTGCCCCATCGCGGCCAAGGGCGAAACATCGAGTATGCCGACTGCAACTTCCTGGCCCGCGACATTCAGAAAGTCGAGGAAGGATTCCAACTTATCGTGGAGGTCCAGGCCAAGCCATCTGCTCCGCTGCCGGAGGAGGGAAGGAGGCCAGATATTTTACCGCCGAAAGGACCCGCCAATCCTCCCGGTGCCGAGCGGGATGCAGACACTTTCCGGGAGGCCGTTGCCCGCTGGCTGCAAAAGGAAGGCCAGCAGAAAACCCGCCCCGCCCCAGAGCCCCCGTTTTTCCTCAGGCGCCCCCAAGTCTCAACCCAGGAGCAGCAGGCCGTGCAACCGGCGGATATGGAAGAATTCCTCGCCCAGCAGTTTCAATTCCATGCCGCGATGCCGGCCCAAGTCCGTTTCCGGGAAAAACGCACCACTCCACCGAACAACCACACCACTTACATCTTCGACGTCACTGTTCGCGGCGGGGTCTCGGTCCGGGGCTGGCCTCATACTATGACTATGTTCTTCGGCGGCATCACCCTGACACGGGAAACCAATCTGGGTATCATCTTGTATGTCATCGAGGATCAAATTATCAACGGCCTGGGAGGCGGTATTGCACTCTTGCTGAGTGTCATTGTCACTGCATTCTTTATTCCTAATATGCTAAGGAAAGGTAGTATTGATCTCATCATCTCCAAGCCCATTGGCCGGATGACATTGTTGGCTTACAAATATATTGGAGGCTTAATCTTTGTATTGATCATCACCACATTTACCGTGGGCGGCGTGTGGCTGGCCCTGGCCCTGCGCAGCGGCTACTGGAATCCCGCTTTCCTGGCCGTCATCCCCCTGCTCACCTTCGCTTTCGCCATCCTCTACGCCGTCTCCATCCTGGTGGCTATGCTCACACGCAGTGCTTTCGCTTCCATCATCGTGACGTTGCTCTTCATGCTTTTCCTCTATATTGTCGGACAGGTAAAATCCATACTCGATACTTTCAAAAAATCGAATTCTCCCAATGATATTTCCACCTGGGCAATCACAACGATAGACACATTGAATAATGTATTACCACGATATAAAGACCTAGATAAACTGACGACGAAAATTTTGTCCGAAGGCACATTGACTACTATTGAGTCTGCCACTATCGGCTTGCACGGGATTGAATATCCGTCCTGGTGGAACACTTTGGGTGTATCTTTGTTGTATATTGTGGTGCTGGTGGGTTTGGCCGGATGGTGGTTCCGCAGCCGGGACTACTGAGGCAGGTCCTCGAAGTGTCAGCGTTCTGTCATTGTATCTGCCTTCCGCTGTTCTCTTCCCCCGCCGCAGGCAACTTCGAGCCCGCCGCATGGGCATTCCTGCTGTCCGTGCGGTGTCAGTTGGCACTGCCAGGATCAGTGGCGGTCCGGAAACTGGTATCGAGGCGGCGGCCGTGGAGGCGGGCGAAGGCGTCCGGGTCGATCGCCTGGAAGCGGACGCGATCTCCAACGGCCAGGGGGAAAAATGCGTCGTCCAAATCGACGATGGTCAGCGGCGTGCGGCCGATGAGGCGCCAGCCGCCGGGGCGGGGCAAGGGGTAAATCCCGGTCTGTTTCCCTGCCACGCCGACACTGCCCGGCGGGACCTCGCGGCGCGGATTGGCCAAGCGGGACACTCCTTGCAACGACGGGGGCAAATAACCCAGATACGGGAAGCCCGGCACAAAACCGATGGCATAAACGGTGTATGTGACACTCTGATGGCAGCGGATGACTTCCTCCGGCGTCAAACCACTCTGGGCTGCTACCTGGGGTAGGTCGGGAGCGAACGGCTCCTGGTAACAGACCGGGATGGTCCAAAGGCGTCCCGGAAGCGGAAAGCTTTGCGAAGCAGCGGAATCTGGCCGCGGCAAGGACAGCAAATAGTCCCGCACCTCGGCATAACGCACCCGGCGGGCATCATAAAATACCCCCACGGAAACATAGGCGACGACGACATCCTCCAGCCACGGCGGAGCGCGGCGGCGGAGTTGCTCGGCCCAAACCCAAGCGGAGGCTTCATCCGGCCACGCCACCAGCACGGCCTGATCCCCCAGGGGGACCAGCGGCAAATCCGGTGGCAGCGGTGAAACAGCGTGCGGCATCATGGACAGGATTTTCTCCGCCGGCTCCAGCGAGGAGCCAATCGACATGCCGAGATTCTACACAGGACGTGTCCCCGGGCCTACCTCACCAGAAACGAAGCGGACAACTATATTTTACCCATGATAATCTTCCTCTGTCAAAACAGGAATTTCTCTATGGATTGTAAATCCACGATTCCGAGCGGCATCACCAAGAGGTAAAGATGAGAGAAGCAGGGATCATCTCAGCGGGGCGGACGCTGATTTTGGCTTTTCGTTTGGGCTGGCAGTTGGAGACGAATTGGGCGCGGCCCTGGCTGTTTATTCTTTACATGTTCGTCAAGCCGATTTGCGGTTCCCTGGTGCTGGTGTGCATGTATTATGCGGCCCGTGCGGCGGTTCCGGGACGGGTGCCCCCAGAGTATTTGCCGTTCCTCTACATCTCCAATGCCGTATATAGCCTTGTGGGCCTCGTCATGTTTGGCCTAAGCTATGCTGTGATACGGGATCGAGAACATTATCGCATGTTGAAGTACATCTACATCAGCCCCTGCGATTTCCGGCTCTATATTGCGGGTCGAGGGCTAGCCCGGATGGTGGAAGGGGTGGTGAGTGCGGCGGTGACGATCGCGGTGGGTCTCGCCGTGTTCGCGGAGATGCGGCAGGAGTGGCGGCTCGATGCGGGCTGGCTGGCCGTCTTTGCAGCGCTGGGTGTAGGGGTGCTTTGGGCCAGCGGCCTGATGCTCGCGGGGATGTGTTTGAATCTGACCCGGCAGGGGATGTTTTTGAGCGAAGGGGTGGCGGGGCTGGTCTATCTGCTCAGCGGGGTGCTCTATCCCATCAGCATATTGCCAACATGGCTTCAGGGGGTGGCGCTCGTGTTGCCGACGACCTGGTGGGTGGAGGGGATGCGCCGGGCCTTACTGGGACCGCTGCCAGAGCCGCTGCAAAGCCCTTTGAGCGCCTGGAGCACGGCCGAAGTGGCGGGACTGCTGGCCATCACGACCGCGGTGCTGCTGGGAGTCGCAGGAATCGTTTGGCGCTGGTGCGAACGGCGAGCGTGGCGCCGCGGCCTGCTGGAGGAGAACGCCGGCGTGTGACGCTCTTCCCATCCGTGACACTCCGCCGTCAGCCGGAAGTATTCGTCGGGGCTGTTCCGTGTTCGACTGGCAGGCCGGCCTGGACCCACGCCCGCCAGCCTCCCTCCATGCTGACCACGTTGGTGTAGCCCATCTTTTGAAGATTGTCCGCAGCCAAGGCCGAGCGGTAACCGCCGCCGCAGTAGAGCACCAGAGGCGTTTGCGGATCGGGAAACTTGCTCTCGATGTCCCGTTCGATCACTCCCTTACTGAGGTGGATGGCTCCGACGGCATGCCCCGCCGCATATTCACTCTCTTCCCGCACATCGATGAGCACGAAACGTTCACCGGCCTCGATCCGCCGCCGCACGTCCTCCACCGTGCATTCGCGGATGCGGCTGCGGGCCTCGGCCACCAGTTGCAGAAACCGGGGAGAATGTTGCTTGGCCATGAATGCGTTCCTCGTCAGGCGCAGCAGTCCGCCCGGCGGATTCTCGATCGGCCGGCAGCTCCGCAGACTGATAAAGCGACCTGCTGAGTTGGCGGACGCCGCCGGGACGGACAGGGACGGAGCGGTGGCAGCAAAGCCCCGGTGTCAGTAGCGGTAGATAGCGGCCAGACCGGTTTGGGTCGGCATGCGCTCATGGGGCACCACAACGACATCGCCCCCGGCTCGTAGCACCATTTCCGCCAGGTCATCCAAGGCGTCATCGACTTTGGGGTCCGCTAGATCGCCGTTGCGCAGCTCGCCCGTCGCCGGATCGATGACACCAGGAATGACCTGATCGGCATCGATGAGCAAAAGGCCGATCCGCGCCGCTACCGCAGCATGGGCAGCATCCGCCAGGTCCGCCGCACCGGCTCCCCGGCTATACGCCGTCCCGAAATCCTCGCACAGCTTCTGCAAGCGCTGGAGGTAGATTGGCTCGACCACCTTCCACGCCTTGCTCCGCAATTCTTCCAAACTCAGATGGAACGGATCGCCCAGGACGCCTTCGGGCAACAGATCCTGATGGCGGTGACAGGCGCTGCGGAACGGCGATTGATGCTCGGCCAGCGCGGCCAGGACCACCGGCACACCGTTGAGCGGCAGGCGGTCCGCCACGACCCGGAAGAACCGCTGGGTATCGATGTCGATCTCGTCCTTGCGGGAACCGCTGCCGTGAGCAATCGCATGTTGTGCGGCGTCCGCGGAGTGCCGGTCGCGGTGCGGCTCGGTCAACTCGCTACCCAGCACCTCGGTCAGCGTCAGGGGGAAGCCATTGCCCTGGAGCGGGTCGAGCTTGTACCGGTTCCCCTCGAACAGGGCCGCCCGATCGCGGGACAGGGCCAGCACCCGGAAGCGATCCGCCGATTGCACATGCCGCAACAGCGGTTTGACATGGAACGAATCGGCGGCCACCGCCCGTTCCGGCATCGTCCGCGGCAGGGTGAAGACGTCGAACCGCTTGGGAGACGCCAGGACCGCCAGGCCGTCGAGCGTGTTGCGCCAGAACAGGGCGTTACCCGCTAACTGCTGTAGCTTGTGCCGCAGCTCCTCCGTCTGCCGCTGGGGATAGGCCTTAGCGAGCGATTCCTCCACCTGCTTGACTAAGTTCTTGAAGCGGATCGGGTCCTGCTCATTATCCGGATAGGTGCGGTGCGTCGGCAGATAGATCGACACGCACGGCGCCTCCTGGGCCTGCAACAACTCGCGCAGATATTTCGGACCAAGGATCGGCATGGCGAATTCTCCTCAATCACGGGCTGCCGGCGGGGGAACCTCCCGGTGAACTCCATCAGTCGGGACCTATCCTGTGTCCCCCATTGCGGTCCTCTGTCCCGTATATCTAGTGTGCGAACCGCCGCGGTCCGAGGGTAGGGGTCCCGTCTTTCCGATGGCAATCCTGGTGCGGGAACCCGAAGTCAGCCGGAGCGGGACGAGCGGTCCTCTCCCGACGGCGCTGTCCAGGGGTTGTCCGCACCATACGCGGCTATCCAGGGGCGGTCCGATGTCCCTGTAGCGTCAGCGGAAGTAGCGGTTGAGGATGTTCTCCAGGTATTCCTGGCGGCCTGAAGCATTCGGCGCGGCTTCCCCTTTCTGGAGCATGTAGGCTTCCAGGCTCTCGAAATTGGCCCGGCCGCTTTCGATCTCCGCCCCGATGCCGCTGTCCCACGAGGCGTAACGCTCCCGCAAAAACTTCTCCAGCAGCCCTTCCCGCCGAATCGCCGCCGCGATTTTCAACCCCTGAGCAAACGCATCCATCGCGCCGATGTGGGCATGGAACAGGTCCACCGGCTCGAAGCTTTCCCGCCGTACCTTGGCATCGAAGTTCAACCCTCCCGGCGCCAAGCCTCCCTGCTGAAGCACCACCAGCATGATCTGCGTCGTCAAATACAAATCCGTAGGGAACTGGTCGGTGTCCCAGCCTAACAGCAGATCGCCGCGATTGGCGTCGATGGAACCGAGCATGCCGTGGACGCTGGCGTAGAGCAACTCATGGACCATCGTATGGCGGGCCAGCGTCGCGTGATTGGTTTCCACGTTGAAGCGGAACTCCTTCTCCAGCCCGTAGCCGCGCAAAAACGCCAGGGCATGGGCGCAGTCGAAATCGTATTGGTGGCTGGTGGGTTCGTGCGGTTTCGGCTCGATGAGCAGCGGCCCGCTAAAGCCGATCTTCTTTTTGTACTCCACCGCCATGTGCAGGAAGCGGGCGTAATGGTCCAGTTCCCGCTTCAAATCGGTGTTCATCCAGGTGACGTAACCTTCCCGCCCGCCCCAGAACAGGTAGTTGGCCCCGCCTAGCTCCAGGGTGACCTCCATCGCTTTCTTCACTTGCGCCGCGGCATAGGCAAAGACATCCGCATTGCAACTGGTCGCCGCCCCATGCACATACCGCTTGTTGCTGAAAAGATTGGCCGTGCCCCAAAGCAAACGGATGCCCGTGCGCTGTTGCTGCTCCTTGAGACGGCGGACCACCACGTCCAGATTGCGGTTGGTCTCGGCCAAATTCGCCCCTTCCGGCGCCACATCCCGATCGTGAAAGCAATAAAACGGCACACCCAGCTTTTCCATAAACTCGAAGGCCACATCGACCCGCTTGAGGGCCATCTCCAGCGAATCGCTTCCATCCTCCCATGGCCGCACGGCACAACCCGGACCAAACGGATCGCTGCCCGTTCCCCGGAAGGTGTGCCAGTAACAGACGGCGAAGCGCAGATGCTCCTTCATCGGCTTGCCTTCCACCACCTCCTCCGGGTTGTAATGGCGGAAGGCCAGCGGATTTTTCGACTCCGGTCCCTCGTACTCAATCCGGGGTATGTCGGGAAAGTAGGCCATCGTCAACGCTCCTCACTGGAGAACTGGCAGACTGACGCAAGCTGGACACGGCTACCCCCACAGCTCCGCGATCGCTACGCTGATTCCCTGCGGCCATGCAGACCATCCTCTTTGTACCTCCCCCGCCAGCCCGCAGAGCTGCAAGGACGCTGTGCTGTGAACGTAGCGGATTTGACCCTCCGCGGGTAGAGCGTCCCCCTTCCCTCTGCTCCCCCGCGCGAAGTTTGCCGCAACGCTTCACCGCGAGACTTCCCGCTTGCGGAAAATGATGATGTGTTGCCACGGCAACGTCCCGATCGTGCGTTCGTGCTGCAATTGCGGGAACAGGCTCATCTCCCGCAGCACCTGCCGCTCGCTCATCTTGTGCACGGTCAGAATCGGCACCCGGTCATCTTCCAGGCGGAACTCTACGAAGACGATCCGTCCGCCCGCCTTGAGCGCCGCCACCAGCTTTTCCATCATCTCGTAGGGATACTCGAACTCGTGGTAGACATCGACCATCAGGATCAAATCGACGGCCTCGGCCGGCAAGCGGGGGTCCTGGGGCGTGCCGCGGATCGTCTCGATGTTGGTGAGCTTGAGGCGGCGGGCCTTGGCGGCAATCAGGTCGAGCATCTCCTGCTGGATGTCGCACGCCAGCACCTTGCCGCGCGGAGCCACCCGCGGTGCGATCCGCACGCTGTGATAGCCGCTGCCCGCTCCCACATCCGCCACCACCAGGCCGTCCTTCAGCTCCAGGGCGGCGAGCAACTTCTCCGGTTCCTCTTCCCGGACGCGCTCGGGACGTTCCAGCCAGCCGGCGCCGCGATAACTCATGACGCGGGCAATCTCCCGCCCCAGGTAAAACTTGCCAATCCCATACGGATCATGCTGGGCACGGTACTCGTAGAGGGGACGTGGCGGCGGGGCCACTTCAGGTTCCTGCGACCAAACCGGCGGCACCAGCAGCAGCAGGACCCCTAAAACCCACGCCGCTAACCCCAAACCCCAAGCCGCCGCACCGCTCATTCCACGCTTCCCCTTGCTGCCACTGCTGGCGCCTTTCCCCCTCGGTATCCCACGCATCGGGTCCCCCTCCCACGGAAACGCTCGTTCCCCTTGGCCCGGGCTGGAACCTCTGTCCTCTTCTCCACTCGGCCGCGGGATCGGTGGGGCGATCGCTCCCCTCTCTTCAACTCCACCTGGCTGTCCCGCCCGCGGCTTATCCAAACCCATCCTAGCAAAATCCCCTGGAAAAAGCCGGGAAAAAATTTTTACTGAAAAAATTTCCATTTTCCGGTTGACAACTTTGAATTCATGTAGCATATGTATAGTATCAGTGGTCAAAAGAGCAGTAACTGGAGGTCCAGCCATGCGTCCGCTCAAGCCCTCGAATGCCTACAATCGGAATTTTTCCGGCGGGGAGTATCGCCCGGAGGAGGAAGAGTTTCTCCGTGCTCTGGCATTGTACCAGAAGCGGCAGGGGCGGCGCTTCCCGACCTGGTGCGAGGTGCTTTACGTGATCCACTGCCTGGGTTACCGCAAGGTGGCACCGGCGGTGGAGCCGCTGGACGAGGTGGCGGCCTGGCGGGAAGGGACTGCACAGGCGGAAGAGGCGGCGGAGGTGGAAAAACTAGTGGCCCAATTGCGCCAGCGCTGGGGCATCCAGGCGGTGCAACACCGGCGGAAGTGACGGCAGCAGCCCAACGGAACCGGATCGGCTTCGGAGAATCGGAGACAGCCAAAGGAGAACGGACCATGTGGCGGCATCTGTGGCAATGGTGGAAAGGCAAGCAGCGGTCCCGTTTCGACGGCGCGCCCCTGGGCACAGCGCTGCGCTTCCCCCTGCCGCAAGGCGGTTGGTGGCAGGACAACCCCCTCGAACAGGTGCGCAACTTCCGCTCCTGGGTTTATGTGGCTGTCCATGCCATCGCTCAGGAGGCGGCCCGCTATCAACCGCGCGCGATCCGCTCCACCGGACCAGGCGATGACGAACAATTGCCACTGCCCCAGCACCATCCCCTCTGCCGACTCCTCCGTCATCCCAACCCCTGGTTGACGCCGTGGGAATTGTGGTATCTCACCCTCGTCTATTTGGAACTGACCGGCAACGCCTACTGGTACGTGGCCCAATCCCCGGATGCCGCCGGGAATCTGCTGCCCCAGGAATTGTGGATCATCCCCGCTCCGTGGGTCCGCATCCTGCCCGATGCCCGCCAGTTCCTCCGCGGTTATGAAGTCGCTGCTCCTGGCCAACCCAGCGAATGGTTCGCCCCGGAGGAAATCATCCATCTGAAATATCCCAATCCGTTGAATCCACATTATGGCTTGTCTCCTTTACAAGCCAATGCTTTGACCATTGATGCTCATACGGAATTGCTCCAGGCACGCTATCAGACGTTCCAGGCTGGCCCCCGCCCCGGAATTGTCCTCCAAACGGAGCAGATTTTGACCGAGCAGACGGTCGCCCGGCTGGAAGAACGGCTGCAAGCCAAGTTCCAGGGCCGGGAAAGCTGGCATCGGCCCCTGGTGCTCGAACAGGGATTGCAGGCCAACCCTTGGACTCTTACCCCGGCGGAAATGGACTTTGTCAACTCGGCCCGAATGACCCGCGATGAAATCCTGGCCATCTTCCGCGTCCCGCCTCCCATCACCGGCATCGTCGAAAACCTGGGATTGGGGGCCGACATCTGGCTCGGCGCCCGCGTCATGTTCTGCGAAGGTACCATCCAGCCAAAACTCGACCTTATCGGACAGATTTTGACACGCTATTTAGCTTCCCGATACGGTGAAGACATTTTGATCGAATTTCCGGATTGTTCTCCGCGCTTGCGCCAGCAGCAACGGGAGGAAGACGAACAGGACGTGCGCTGGGGGCTGCGCACGATCAACGAGATTCGCCAGGGGCGAGGCTGGAAGCCGTTGCCAGACCCCCGGCTGGACCAGGTGCTGCTCCCGCGCGAGTTAGCGGGAAGTTGGGCGGAGCCGGCCCCGAGGGAGCAACACCGCCCGCCCCAGCGCCGGAGGCGAAGGCGCAGGCAGCTAGCCTTCCCGCCGGAATTGTCCCACAAGGCGGCAGCGGAACCAGCAGGTGCAACCTCGGCACTCGCCGCCAGCAGCGCGAAGGCAGAAGCGGAAACATCCCGACCCGCAGAACCACTCCCCCCAGCGGAATCCTGGGGGGCCGATTGAACCCGGAGGACCAGAGCCATGGGCATGACACGAATGGAAAGCGCCGCCCGAACACTGGCCGTGGACCCGCAGCGTTTCACGGTGCGAGCTGTGATCAGCACCAGCGACCCTGACCGCGCCGGCGATGTGGTCGTCCCCACCGGCTTGCGGAACCTGGAGGAATATCTGCTCAATCCCGTGGTACTTTGGGCGCACCAGCGCGGACCGATCCCGCCGATCGGCATGTGCCTGTGGCTCGATGTCCAGCCCCAGCGGATCGTGGCCGAGACCCGCTTCGCCCGCGGCTTGCCCCTGGCCGAGGACATCTTCCGCCTTTACGAGCAAGGCATTCTGCGCGGTTGGTCCATCGGCTTCGTTCCGCGGGAAGTGCAGCGGGAGGTACGCCCGGACGGCTCAGCGGGCCTGCGCATCCTCAGTTGGGACCTGCTGGAATACTCCGCCGTCCCGATCCCGGAAAACGCCGCCGCCCTCACCCTGGCCCTGGAGAAAGGCTACATCCGCGACCGCCGCCTGCAACGCTGGTTCGACCGCTATCGCGAGGACGTCTTATCGCCTTTGTATCTTCCCGATGTGTTCTCCGAGCGGAATATCCATCGGATATAGCAATAGATAATACTGAATCAATTGAATTTGACAATAATAGAATTTTTCGGAAAATCCAGGCTGCATCGCAGATCGTTTTTGTCAAACGAAAATTATCTTGACGATCGGTGGTGCGGCGAATGGAGAGTGTCGGTTGTCCGGTTTCCTTGGGTTCTTTCAGGAGGTTTAGCCATGACAGGTGTGGCTGTGTCGAGCAGCGGCAGCGTCCCGGAGAAGTTCCACAGCCGGGAAGAGTTGGTGGCATTCATCGAGCAGGAGGCGCGCGCGGCGGTGAGCCGAGCAGCGCAGGGTCCTTCTGGCGGGCCGGTCCGCGTCGAGCGGCGCGTGCCGTGGGTGACCAGCGGGCCGGTGCTTCAGGACTCGGCGGGCTATTCGGTGCTCAAGGCGGCCGCTTTGGCCCTCGGATTTGTGGGACCGGAGCAGGCCAAGGAGGAGTTGCACGTCCACGAGCAGTTGCGGCAGTTGTACGGCGGCTACGGCTTTGTGCCGCATCAGGGGCAGCAGTCGTTTCTGGTGCCGCTGGCGAGTGCTCATCTGCCGGCCTTCGAGCCGCACGGCCAGCGACTGCGCGAGGAGCTGCGGCAGAAGCTCAGTGCTGCGACGGAGCGCTACGATCCGGACGAGGCGGCCTGGCTGCGGCGGCGCACCTCCCCGTGGAGCAAGGCGCTGGGCACCGTGTCGGATAGCGCTGGGGGAACGCTCGTCGCTGGTCCGCATGTGGGCGAGCTGATCGATTTGCAGCGGAGCTTGGAGGTGTTCTCCGCCGCCGGAGCACGGGAGGTGGCGTTGCCGCCGAACGGCCGCCTGCAATTCCCCAAGCTGACTGCCGCCAGCACCGCCTACTGGGTCGGGGAAGGAACGAGCATTCCGGAAAGCCAGCCGGCGACCGGCATGCTCAGCCTCCAGGCGAAGAAGCTCGGCGTGCTGGTGCGCCTGAATAACGAGCTGCTGCGGTTTGCCAGCCCCAGTGCAGAAGGACTGGTACGCTATGACATGGCGCGGGCGGCAGCACTCAAGGCAGACCTCGCCATGCTGGAAGGCAGCGGCGGTACGCAAATCCAGGGACTGCTGACCTACCCGGACATCGTGGTGCATCCAGCTTCAGCACCGGGAACCAACGGGGACCTGTTCCAGCCGCAGGATGTCGCCCTGATGGAAAGCCGCCTTCCCGACGCCGTGGAAGCTCCCACCGCTTGGGTCATGCGTAAGAGCATGTATGCTGCTCTGATGAACCGGCGAACGGACGCCATCAGCACGGGTGACAATCGCGGCGTGTTCCTCTTCCGCGAACCCCAGGCCGGGGACCCGAATCCGCCCAAGCTCTTCGGCACGCGCGTGGTCCGTTCCGCCCAGGTGTCCAACAGCCGCACGAAAGGCTCCGCCTCCAACCTGACCTACATTCTGCTCGGCTACTTCCCGGACTGGATCATCGCCCGCTTGGGGATCATGGAGTTTCTCGCCAGCGGTCTGGGAGACAGCGCTTTGCAGAATGATCAAACAGTCTTGCGGGGCATTCAGCACATCGACGCCGGCCCGCGGCATGCGGCCAGTTTCGTGCTCTGCGACCAGTTGGTCATCGCTTGAGCGCGGCCAGTTCCTTGTGGCCAACCCGGAGGTCGTCCATGGGAAGATGCGGCGCGGGGGGAGGCACACTGCCGGTCCAGGGGGGCGGATGGTCCGCGACCGGTGGGGACGAGGCCGATTCCTCGCGCCGCCTGGTTTCTGCCTCGGTGATTCTCTCAAAATCCGGTGGTTCCAATCGTATTGTCAAATATCCAAAATAAATAACCTAAATTTATTTCGGTATTTTTATTCTGTGATTTTTCTGAAAGGAGGTTCATCCATGCTGGAAACATTAGCGAATGTGAAGTTGGCGTTAGGAATCAGCGGGACGGATAGCGACGGCCTGCTGGAGCGACTGATGATCTCGGCGGGGGAATGGATTCGGGAGTACACGGGGCGGGAGTGGACCGGCGGGACATTCACGGAGGTCCACGCGGCGGGCTACACGCTGGTGTTTTTGCGGAATTTCCCTGTGGAGACGCTGGTGAGTCTGAAGGTGGACCCCAAGCGGGAGTTTGGGCCATACACGGAGCGGCCGCTGACCAGTTTCGTGGTGCACCGGGAGCGCGGCGTGATAGAGTCGGTGGATGGGCCGTTCCTGGAGCCGCAGGAAGGGGGAAGCGGGGATTGGCCGGGCGCGTTGCAGGTGGTGTACACCACACCGAGCGGCGCAACGCCCGTGGCGGTGCGGGAGGCGTTCATTCAACTGGTCGGCTACTGGTACCGCCTCACGCGCACGGCGATGGTCCAGAATCACGAGTTGCTGGTGAGTCAGCAGAGCGGTACGGAGATGAAGACCTGGCCGTGGCCGGCGGTATCAGGTTTGCCCCGGATGCCCGCGGGGGTGGTGCAGTTGTTGCAGCCGTTTCGCGCTCCGCCGCTGTAGGAGGAGGAAATGAATAGCGCCAACGTCCGACAGTGGAGAAGCGTTAGAGAGGGTGAGCGGTGGAACGGATGCCGGCGGGAAAGCCGGGGCCGGAACCGGATGGCTCCCCGGCGGCGCACATCCGTGCAGAAAAGGTGGTATAGTAAAGACAGTCGCACTGGAGGCTGCCAGGAACTCAGGTGGATGAGCCGCCGCGTGAATGCCAGCAATCGTTCCCACCCGGATGATGAGACCTGCTGGGTCCGGTCCGCGCAAGCCGGCGACCGTGGAGCGTTTGCCCAGCTTGTGGAACGGTATTGGGATCGCTTATATCGCTGGCTGTACCATCTGGCGCAGGACCGGCACACTGCCGAAGACCTGACCCAGGAGACCTTCCTCAAGGCGTTGGCCGGGCTAGACTCGTTCCGGGCGGGGAGCAATTTCCGGGCTTGGCTTTTCCGCATCGGACATAACAACTTTGTGAACCGCAAGCGGAGCGAACGCCACGGGAACCAGCCGCTTCCGGAGGATGTGAGCGGTACGGTTCAGGTGCGGGCGGAGGTGGCCGCGGAACAACGGGAATGGCTGGAACGGGTGGAAAGCGCTGTCGCGAACCTGCCGTTGGATTTCCGAGCGGCCCTGCTGCTGCGGGTGTATGAGGGGTTGTCCTTCCGCGAGGTGGCCCGGATTTTGCGAACCACGGAAGAGACCGCCCGCTGGCGGGTGTTCAAAGCCCGGCAATTATTACTCCAGCAACTGGCCCCAGAATTGCTCCCTCCGGAGGCACGCGACGGACCGGCCACGGCCTGAAAAGAGCCGCCTCGGCCCGAAAGACCCCAAAAAGGCAGGGGAATCGCGAACAGCCAGGACGCAAGGGAGACTCCACCATGACCGATTCTTCCGAGCCGCGGGAACGGACTTGCCGGCAGTTCCGCCGGGCGGTGCTGGCGCTGCCGGACCCGCGCTTTGTTCCCAGCCGCCTACGCCAACATTCGCAGCAGTGCGCGGATTGCCGGGTCTGGGCGGAGCAGGCCGCGGAATTAGAAAGCGCTTTGAGCCAACTGCGGGTTCCCCCCAGCAGCGGCGGCAAGGCACGCCTGCTCGCTCAATTAGGACCAGCGTCGGGAGCGATTCCTTCCAGCTTCTGCCGTTCCCCGGCCCCGGAGAGCCAAAAGGCCCCGCGGCAGGGGCATGGGAAGCTGCGCTCCTGGCTTATGACGGCGGGCGCTCTAGCCGCAGCCCTGGTTCTGGCCGTGCTTTATTACGCCGGCTCCGGGTCGAGGCCGCAACGTGAGGTGGCGAGTTCTGAAGCCCCGTATCCGTTTTTGCAGCAATTGGTGGCCCATGATGTCGCCCTGGCCCGGGCTAACACCCCTGGTCAGCGCCTGCAAGCCCTCAGCGCCCTGGCGGACACGGTGGCCCAGGAAACCCAGGCCCTCGCTCGCATCGCCAGCCCCGAAGAGTTGCGGGAACTCGTCCGCTGGTATGACAAAGTGGTAGAACGTGGGTTGATTCAGCAAGCCGAAGAATGGGCCGCCCAAATGCAAACGGAACGGGAACGGCAGCAGTTATTGGAAATGGCGGGACGACTCGCCGCCACGGCCCAGGCCACGGAGAACTTGCTCGATACGGTCCCGCCGCACGCCCAACTGGTTCTGCGGCAACTGGCCCAAACCGCCCGCGAAGGCGAACACAAAATCAAGCGCCTCAGCGGCACGTAGACCCAAAGTAACGGCACCGGCGCGAATAGCGACGGCAGGAAGCCGGTGCAAATGCGAAAGGTGAGGAGTCAACGAGGAACCGCGACAAGGCAGAGTTTCGGAGGAACCGACCAGGGAAAGCGACAGAGCAAGGGTAAGGCGAGGTGCGACGATGAAGGCGAAACGCTGGGGGGTAACCGCAGGGGTGATGCTGGTGCTGAGCGCATGGGTCGGCGCTCAGGCCCCTGAGCGTGTGTTGCCCGCGGCGGATCGTGCCCGCCTGTTCCAGCATCATCGGGTGCTGGCCGGGATGCTCGTGGATCACGGTCTGGACCTGGCGGCGTCCCGCCATCCTCTGGATCGGGCCGAGGAATGCCAGCGCACGGCGCGCACTCTGGGCCAGGCTCTGCACCGGGCGGCCCAGGAGCAGGACGCCTCCCGCTTGAATCAACTGAGCGACCTGTTGGGTTTGGTCATCCGCGAGGGTTTGGCCCCCAATCTCCAGGAGGCCGCCCGACTGATTTCCCCCCAGTCTCCAGAAGCGAAACGCTTGCGGGACATCCGGGATCGCAGCCGGGGGGAACTGGCCCACCTTCGCCAACAACTGACCCTGGAAGAAGCCGCGGAGGGGGTTTTACCCTTGCAGACCGTGTTGGAACGGCTCGCGAGCGCGGAAAGCCAGCTCCGCCTTCCCGGTGAGGATGCATCCACCCCTGCCTCCTCTTCGCGGTGAATCGCAGGGAACGGCTCCTTTCCTCCACCGTAATCGACAGCCTCCGCTTCCTCTTCCACCGCAAGCGACAGGCTCCGCTTTCCGATCGTCCCGTTGGAACGCCATTTTCCAGGAAGACGGGCTTTTCTGACCACCTTGGACTGACACGAACCACCTCGGACTGACACGAACCAGGAGGAAGAAGCGGTTTCGGGCCGTTGGCTCCCGCTGCCAAGGCGATTGCAGCAGCGGTTTTCACCGGGGTGAAAGGCACCGCCTGCCGGAGTTTTCGAGAGTATCGTCTGTCCTGGCCTTCAGGGAGTGCTTATTGCGTCACCCTTGGGAAGATTGGGAGTCGCCTTGAGAAGGCGCATCATATTGGCCTTGTAGGCTTCGACGCCGGGCTGGCCGTAGGGGTTGATCTTCATGAGGCGGCCTTCCACGACGGTGGCGAGCATCAGCATTTGGAACACCTGGCCGAGGGTGTATTCGTTGAGGGTGGGCAGGAGGATGTCGGCGGTGGGTCGGGCGGCTTCCCAATAGGCTTGCATGGTCCCGGCGTAGGCGGCTTCGAGTAGATCGGGATAGCCTTTGCGGCTGAATTGGTTGAGATCGTCCTCGTTGTGTTCGGCCATGCCGAGAATGACCGGCGGATGGCGCGGCGTTTTCACCACGAGGTTGTTGATGAGCTTGTCGCGGCTGCCTTCCTGATGCTGCTGCCCGCGGCTGTGGAGATCGCGGGTGTTGACCACGGTGAGGGGAGTCGCCCCGCGGCCTTGCTTGCCCAGGGATTCGGCGAGTAACTGATCGTACCACCAACCGATGGCTTCGAGCTTGCGGGACCAAACGGCCAGGACGCGGATCGGCTTGCCCAACTGTTCGGTCATGAGGTAATTGACGGCGGCGAATTGCAGCACGGGGTTGCGCTCGAAGGACTCTTCAAGGAAGCGCTTGGTCATGGCGGCGGCGCCCTGGAGCAACGCCCGCACATCCAGACCGACCACGGCGGCGGGTAACAGTCCCACCGGAGTGAAGATGCTGTAGCGCCCGCCGATGTCGTCGGGGATGGTCAGGATTTCCTCTTCGCCATACCCTTCGGCCTGGAACCATTCGCGCAGTTTCCCCTTGGGTCCGGTCACGGGCACGACCAGGCGGCGGAGCAATTCGGACTTGGGACCATAGCAACGGGCCAACTCCCGCCACAGGACCCGGAATGCCGCGGCAGTTTCCAGAGTACCGCCGGACTTGCTGATGACAATCAAAGCCCAGCGTTCCTCCGGGATGTCCGGATCGACCAGGGTATTGTCCAGCAGTTCGATGAGTTCGTGCAGCGTGTCGTTATCGACGTTATTTCCTTCAAAGTAGATGCGGGGGCGGTTGAGGCGCAACTGGGCCGGCATTTCATTGTGGTAGCTATGGCAGAGGGCATCGATGAGGGCTTTGGCCCCCAGGTAGCTGCCGCCGATGCCGAGGACCACGACGCGGCCGGCTTCCTCCCGCAAGCGCTGGGCGATCCGCAGGAGTTTCCCTAACTCGCTGGCATCCTGGCGGCGGCGGTAGGCATCGAGCAGCTTCTGGGGCAAGTCGATGAACCCGGCCTGAAGGGGTTGATCCTTGGGAGGCACCGATTGCAATTCCCGCTCCGCCGCCACGCGGCCCCGCACGGCGAGCACGTCCTTTTTGATCTGCTCCAGCAAGGCCGGGTCCAGGAAATGGCGGGCTTGTAACTCGGCAAGCGGCGTCCAGGCGTCCGCCACAGGCAACAGCAGACGGCGATAGTCGTATTCCACCGATTCATCCGGCAATTGCATGGCGGCGCTCCCCTAGGGTGAGGATCAAGCCCTACCCTCACTGTACGCCAGGACCGGACCGCTGTAAACTTGGCCTTATGACCACCCAGGATTTGATCCGTGAGTTACGGGAACCGGCAGACAGTAAAATCGTTCTTCTCGTCGCCGACGGACTGGGGGGACTTCCCCTGGAACCGGGCGGCTTGACCGAGCTGGAAAGCGCCCGCACGCCGAATCTGGATGCCTGCGTCCAGGAGGGAGTTTGCGGCCTGTCCATTCCCGTGCTGCCGGGGATTGCGCCGGGCAGCGGTCCAGGCCATTTGGCCCTCTTCGGCTACGATCCGCTCCAGTATCGCATTGGTCGCGGCATTCTGGAAGCCTTAGGGATCAACTTCCCGATCGGTCCGGAGGATGTGGCGATCCGGGGGAACTTCTGCACCCTGGATGGCCAGGGACGGATCACCGATCGGCGAGCCGGCCGGCCTTCGCAAGAGCAGAACCTGGCGGCGGTCGAACGTCTGCGGCGCATTCAACTGCCGGGAGTGGAGCTGTTCGTTGAGCCGGTGCGGGAGCATCGCTTCGTCCTGGTGTTGCGGGGGACGGGACTGGGAGACCAGGTCAACGACACCGACCCGCAGGCCGTCGGCGTGGCACCCTTGACGGCCCAAGGTGCAGACCCGGCCTCGCAGAAGACTGCGGAGCTGATCAATCAGTTCACCGCCGCGGCCCGGCAAGTGCTCGCGGATTGTGCTCCGCTCAACGGGGTCACGCTGCGCGGAGCGGCCCGCCGGCCTGCCATTCCCGCCTTTACCGAGGTGTACGGTCTCAAAGCCGCCGCTCTGGCTGTTTATCCGATGTACAAAGGCCTGGCCCGACTCGTCGGCATGGATGTGCTCGACGCGGGAACATCGCTCCAGGAGCAGATCGCCACCCTCGGCCGTGTCTGGAAAGAGTATGACTTCTTCTTCCTCCACTACAAATACACGGATTCGACGGGGGAAGACGGCAACTTCGCCGCCAAGGTCCAGATGATCGAGCAACTCGATGCTGCCATCCCGCAGATCCGCGCCTTGCGGCCCGATGTTCTCATTGTCACCGGCGACCACTCCACACCCAGTAAGCTGCGGAGCCATTCCTGGCATCCGGTGCCCACCCTGCTTTTAGCCGACACCTGCCGCCCGGATGAAGCGACCAAGTTCGGGGAACGAGACTGTCTGCGCGGCGGGTTGGGACAATTTCCCGCTCAGTATCTGATGCTCCTGGCGATGGCTCACGCCCGCCGCCTCGGCAAGTACGGCGCATGAACCGCCTGCCGTTCCTTCCTGCGTCAGCGATGACTTTTTCCCGTGCTCCAATCCCTTCATCGTGCTGCATTCCCTTCTGACTGCTTCGCATGGGGGAAAACCACACAGCCGCCGGTGAGGGTTTACCCGGAGTCACGCTTCCATTTCGGCTCCCGCTCCCCTGCGCAGGCGGCGGGTTGACGAGGGTGAATAGCCAAAGGATGACGAGGAAATGGGAGCAGACAGGGCGAAGGCTCGCGGCTGCCTGCTGCTCCTGTTCGGATGGCGGCTCGTAGAATGCCGGTATGAGGGGAAGTGTGGACATTGCGGTGGTGGGCGGCGGGGTGATCGGCCTGAGCTGCGCTTATGAACTGGCCTGTCGTGGCTGGCGAGTCGGAGTGTGGGATCGCGGGGCACTGGGCCAGGAAGCATCCTGGGCGGGAGCGGGAATCATTCCACCAGGTCAGGTTGACAAGGCGGCCCTGCCGTGGGAACGGCTGCGGGCGATCGGGGCAGCCCGATTCCCCTCCTTGGCCGAAGAACTGCGGGAGCTGACAGGGATCGACATTGGCTATCGCCGCTGCGGCGGGATCGAGTTCCTGGAAGCGGAAGAAGCGGCGGAAGTGACGGCCCTGTGGTCAGCGGAAGGCATCGCCTTCGAGCGCTGGGAGCCGGAGGAGTGCTGGCGCCGGGAAGCGGGGGTGATCCCGCCGGACGGGATGACAGCGTGGTATCTGCCCGGTATGGCCCAGGTGCGCAATCCGTGGCTGATGCGCGGCTTGATCGCTGCCTGCGAACGCCGGCAGGTGGAGTTGCATCCGCAGGAGGAAGTCGTGGGGCTTGCCGGTTCGCCGCCGCGGGCGCAGGGCGTGCTTTTGGCGGATGGAAGTGTGCAGGCTGTTGAGCGCATCTTGCTGGCCGCGGGCGCCTGGACGGACGGCGTCCTGAAGCACCTCGGCAGCGTCGGCGCGGGTATCCATCCGGTGCGGGGCCAGATCGTCCTGGTGCGCTTCGCCCCGCCTCTGAGCCACCGCATCCTCATAGTGGGCAAGCGGTACATCGTCCCGCGCGGGGATGGCCACTATCTGGTCGGGTCCACCGAGGAGCCGGAAGCTGGCTTCACCAAAGCGAACACCGCCGGGGCCGTGGCGGAATTGCTCGATTTTGCCACCCGCCTGCTGCCCCCTTTGCACCAAGCCGAACTGGTGAAATGCTGGAGCGGCCTGCGCCCCGGTTCGCGGGATGGCTGGCCCATCATTGGCCCGTTGCCCGGCTGGGAGAATGTCTGGATGGCCGCGGGCCATTTTCGCGCCGGCGTCCAGCTTTCCCCCGGTACTGCCCGGCTAATCGCCGAAGTCTGGAGCGGCCAGACACCCTGCGTCCCGCTGGAAGCCGTGGGCTGGCACCGGCCCTTTCCCTCCGGGCCGCGCGCCTTCCGTTCCTGACGCAAAATCCCAAATACACCGGCAAGAAGGGACAGACGCTCCGAGCACGACCGTTTCCCTGCCCGCAAAACAGGAGTCACCCTTCTCCCCGCCTCATGATAATCTGATAAAGGGCATACTCCCTAATCTAAACGTAATCATCAATAGAGAGAAGGAAGGTCCTCCTCAGCTTGGCGGCTTCCTCAACAGGAAGGCAGGAGCCTCCCCACAGCGTGGCGTCCTCAACCTGGGAGAACAGGAACCGCGGCGACGACCTGCAACAAGGAACAAATATGGCATTGTCCTTAGCCTCACTACGGCAGACGGTCACGGAGTTGGCCGAGTCTCTGGACTGGCTGGAAGAGCACCTGCGGCAGCAAGCGGAAGCCGGCAGTTCCGCCGCCGGGGAGCTAGCCTTGGCCTCCGCTCTGGTGCGCAACGTGATCGCTCCTTTTGCGGAGGGAGCCAGCGCACCGCCCTTGCATCTGGCCGTGGTTGGCGGCGCCGGAACGGGCAAAAGCACGGTGGTCAACTTCCTCCTGGGCCGCCCCCTGGCTCAGTCCAACCCCCAAGCGGGCTTCACCCGGCATCCGACCGCTTTCGTCTTGGCGGAAAGCCTCTCCGCAGTGTGGCCGGCGACGCCGGGATTCCTGGACGGCTTGCAAGCAGTCTCCACGCCGCGCCCCGCCGATGCCGACGAGGACATCTACCAGGTCCGCCATCTTCCCCCGCAGGCGGAGGAACCGCTCCGCGACTGCGTCATCTGGGACTGCCCGGACATGACCACCTGGGCCGCCCAGGGCTATCTCCGCCGCTTGCTGGAAGTCGCCGCTCTAGCCGATCTGCTGATCTACGTCGCTTCCGATGAGCGGTACAACGATCTGGTGCCGACGCAGTTTTTGCATCTGTTGGTGCGGGCGGGCAAGCCAGTCGTCGTCGTGCTCAACAAGGTGGCGCCGGAGCAGGCGGAGCGGCTCATCGAGCATTTCCGGCAGGAAGTCCTGGGCCGACTCCCCCGTCGGGCCGACGGGACCTTGCCCCAGGTTCCAGTGCTCGCCATGCCGCTGCTCACCGCAGAACAGCGGCGCGATCCCGCCGGCGCCGGCGCGGACCAGCGCATTCCCCTGCTCAATCAGGTCCTGGCTTTGCTGGGCGATCCCGCGGCGGTCCGCCAGCGCCAGGTGCAGCATGCTTTGAGCTTCCTCGAAGTGCTCATCGCCGGTCTAGAAACCGCCGCCCGCAGCGAACTGGAAGAGTACCGGGCCTGGCAGGAGCTGGTTCGCCAAGGACGGCTGGCCTTCGAGCGGCGCTACGAAGTGGAATATCTGGAGGCGGAGCGCTTCGCCCTGGTGGATCGCTACCGCCAGGCGTGGATGGAGCTATTGGAACTGCCCGGCAGCGGCCGGTGGCTCAGTGCCGTGCTTTGGGTGCTGCGCACCCCCTATCGCGCGGCGCGGGACTATGTCCGCCGCTGGTGGGAGACCGCCGCGATTCCCCCGCTGGAAGCGGACGTATTACGGGAAGCCGCCTTCGCCTGGCGGGACGGCCTCCATGCCGAAACCCTCCGCCGCACGGAGCGCCACCCCTTCTGGCAGCGCCTGGCCCAGCGCTTCCCCGCCGAACTGCTCCCCGCCTGGCAGCAGCAATGGGACCGCCACTGCCAGCAATTCACCCGGCAGGAGCAAGGAGAACTGGAACAGAGTTGCCAGCAGCTTCTGGAACGCTGGCGGGCGCATCCGGGCCGCTTGGCTGCTGCTCGCGCTGGCAAGCTGCTCTGGGACCTGACCGGCCTGGGCGCCACCCTCTACTTCACCTGGCCGCTCGACTGGTATCACCTGCTCCTGCTTCCCCTGAGCGTGTCGCTCACCCATCAGGTGGTGGAAGGGATCGCCACCCTGCAGGTGGACGCCTTGCGGCGGCGCCTGCGGCAACAGCGCGCTGCGGACCTACGGCAGGCTCTGACCGGCCCGCTGGAAAACTGGCTCCAGCACTGGCCCGCGCAGGGAAACACTTCCCTGGCCCGCCTGCACCAGGTGCTCACCCAGGCTCCTCAAGCCCTCCAGCGCCTGCATAGCGCCGTGGCGGAACGGACCTCTCCGGCTGCTGCCGCTACGCCACCGACCCATAACAACGCCGCCCCCAACACCCAACCCGGCAGCCCCTCTCCTTTTGCCCCAAGCCGTGTGGAGAACTCATGAACGAACAGCTCCCCACTGCTGGAACGGCCCCTGTACCGAGCGGTTCGCCCTCCGGTCCATCGGACTCTGCCTCGACGGCAGACGCCGCCTCCACCCTCGATCCCGCCGCCTTTCTCCCCAGCCTCGCCACCTTGCTGCGCGTCCTCGATCAGACCCTGCGCCAGTGGTTCGACCGGCCTCACCCCTTCCCCTTTTCCGCCGTCCAGAAAGCCCAGTTGCTCCAACTCTTCGAGGACCTGCGCCGCCAGCTCGACCTGCTCGCCGCAGAGCACCCCTTGCTCCTGATCGTCTTCATGGGAGGAACAGGCGTCGGAAAGTCCACGCTCCTCAACGCCCTAGCCGGCGCACCGATTGCCCCCGCCGATGTCCAGCGGCCGACCACGCGCGAACCGGTGGTCTATCTCCATCACTCGATCCGGCCCGAACGGCTCGATCCAGCCCTGCGCTTGTGCCGCCTGGTGCCCCACGATCGGGAAGAACTCCGCTACAAAATCCTCGTCGATACGCCGGACCTCGACTCCAACGTGCCGGAAAACCGCGACAAACTCGCCGCCATTTTGCCCATCGCCGACATCGTGCTCTACGTCGGCTCGCAGGAAAAGTATCACGATCAACTCGGCTGGGAGCTATTCCGGCAGCAGCGCCGCCGCCGAGCCTTCGCCTTCGTCCTCAACAAATGGGACCGCTGCCTGACCGACGAAGAGGGATTGCGGCCCGATGAGGACCTGCTGCGGGACTTGCAGGCCGAAGGATTCACCCAGCCGCGTCTGTTCCGGACGGCTGCCCACCGCTGGGTCCAAGCTCAGCAAGCCGGCCAGCCTGTGCCCCCGCCGGACTTGCCGCCCCAGGAGCAGTTCCTGGAGTTGCGCCGCTGGATCGAATGGGGACTGACCCGCCGAGAAATCGAAGCCATCAAGGCCCGCGGGATCGAACAACTCCTCGACACCTTGAGCCACACCTTACAGAGCTTGATGCCAGCCGACCTCCAACCGCTCCTTCCCCGGCTGCAACGTGCATGGGAAAATCTCCTGGCCGAACAGGCCCAGCAGCAGAGCGCCTCCCTGCTCCGTCTTCTCGACCCTTACCAGGCGGACATCGAGCATTACTTCCACGAGCGGGACCAGCAGCGCTTCCGCGGCCTGATGGCAGCCTATCTCCGGGCCACCGCCTGGTTGCGCCACAGCGGCTCCCGGCTGCGTCATCCTTTGCGTTCGGCCTTGCCTTCCTTCACCGGCTCGGCCCGCCGCCATGACGCAGATGCGGCGCCGCTCGATTCCTTGCATCAACTGCTGCCCTGGGAGGGAATCGGACCGCTGGCAGCTTCTTCCCTCTCCAGCCGCGGGCAAGACCTGGCCCACCGCCTGCTCCTGGCCGCCCAGCCCCTCGGCCTGCCGGCTGCCCTGCTTCAACCGTACCTCGACCAAACCCGCTCGACCGGCGAAGGGGAACGCCGCCTCCAGCAGGCGATCGCTCAGGCCCTTCAGGATGTCGAACGGGAATTCCTGGAAGCCCCCGGACTTCGCCGCCTCCTCCGCCGACTCCTCATTCTCGTGGCCAACTCCGCTCCCGAACTCGCCTTCCTCGCCACCGCCGCCATCCTGCTGTGGCAATTCATCGTCCAGCAGCAGGTTCCCGGCCTCTTTTCCCTGAGTCTGGTCCTGCTCATTCCCCTGCTGGTGCTCGTCACCCTGCATCTGCTCCTGCATCTGCTCCTCCCCTTGCATTGGGAGGTCCTGCGCCAGCGCCTCCAGCATCACCTCCAAAAGCGCTTGCACCAAGAGCTGTGCGACCAGTATCTGCCCTGGCTGGACGCCATTGCCCGCCAGGTCCGCGACGAGCGGCAGCAGCTTCAGGAGTTGCTCGAAGAGTTGCGCCGCATCCGCCACTGGATCACCGATCATGCCACCCAGGGCGAGATCGCCGCCCTCTATGGCCGATGACGCCGTATTGTCCCCCCCCTCGGCGTCCAGTGACACCTCCCAGACATACTTCTCCGGGGTGTTCCCACCCGCGCCGCTCGCTGGAGGGGGACCATCCTGGAGCACGCCTTCTCTAGTTTCCTGAAGGAACCATCCCCAAAAGGGGCCATCACCCCCTTCGCCCCCGGTATCCCTGGCAACGGTAAAAAATGATATAATTATGTGCGAAATGTGTCGGCAACGTGAAGGCAATCCTGCGTTTCCTGACGGACCTTATTCTTTCCCTTTGGAACCTGCCGGACGAATGTCATGGCCGAGGGCAAATGGATCGAAGGGTTGACGGCCACGATGCCGGTGTCCGCGGCAGCGCACAAGGTGCTGAGCATCCGCCTGGCGGTGGTCCGGCATTATTTGCCCCTGGCGGTGGAGCGGGCCGAGGACGATATCGAGCATGTCCACCAGTTGCGGGTGAGCACGCGTCGGGCGGGAGCTGCCTTGCGGGTCTTCCGGGAGGTGTTGCCCAACCGCCCCCGCCGCCGGGTCCGCCGCCTCCTCCGCCGCCTGCGCCGCGCGGCTGGCCAAGCCCGCGACTGGGATGTCTTCCTCCTGAACCTGCCCCAAGCCCGTGCCTTGCAGACCGCTGCCGGCCGCCCCGCGGCGGACTTTCTCCTCGGTTATGGCCTGGGCCAACGCCACGCCGCCCAGCTCCTGCTCGTCCAGGCCGCTGAACAGGACGGAGCCAACCTCCACGCCGCCGCCGACGAACTCCTCGAAGCCCTAGAACAACCCCGCGATAACGACGACCCGCCCCTGCGCTCCTTCGCCCTCGCCCAATTCCATCCTCTCTTCACGGACTTCCACCAGGGTGTGCTGGCCGACCCCGATCAGCCAGCGGAACTCCATCAGTTGCGCATCAGCGGCAAGCGCCTCCGCTACGCCCTGGAAATTTTCATCCCCTGCTTCCCGGAATGGTTCCAGCAGCAGCTTTATCCCGCCGTCGAAGAGTTGCAGGAACTGCTCGGCACGCTCCAGGATGCCGTGGTCGGCTCCGAGCGGCTCAAAGACCTCGCCGCGCATCTACGGCGGCACTTCCCCCACTACTGGCCCCGCCTCCGTCCCGGCCTCGACGGGCGCATCCGCTCCCTCCGCGCCCAGATTCCCGCCCTGCGCAAAGCCTTCCAGAAATGGCGCTCCCGCTGGCTGGACCTGGCCGAGCAAGTCCATGAAGTCCTGCCCGCCCTGACCGCCTCCGCTGCCCGCTCCTGACACCCCGCTGTCCCGAACGTCGCGCCGACGTTCCCCTCTTCTGTCAAAAGGTTCGCCTCTTCGCCTTGCGCACCTCGCTCATCACTCCGGTGTCTCGCCCGCCCTTAGTCACTGTCAGCTCTTTGGCAGCGGCGGACTCAAATCCGCAGGCGGAGGCAAACGCTCCCCTGGCACTCCTCCCGCCGGCGGACCCAGCGGGCCAGGACCCACACTCGGCGGGCGCACCGGCGGCGCCTCCAGCTTGCTCGGAAAACAACAATCCAGCGCTCCCGCAATCGGCGCATTGCTGCATCCCCCCGCTCCCGCGCACGCCGCCGCCGCGACTACTCCGCTCCAGAACCACCGCTGACTCCGCATCGTCATCTCCTGAGGTTCTGCTTTCCTTCACATATGCCCAGTGAAACTGCTCGAACGAACCGGCCCCTAGGAGAACAAACCTCACCCCAATACCCCCTCCGCCACGCGCCCAGTCCGTTCCCACCGGCCCATGCCCCGCCAATCCAAACCCACCCCATAGCCTCCGCCCCGCCAACAAGCAAGAGGGAACCGGGGAAGTGCAAACCTCTAGACGCCGGCAGCCCCTAGCGACGCGGCTCTCCATGTGCTCTTCTGCATCTGACCTCAATCTAATCTCACCATGTCTCCAAAACCCTGACGGATGCAGTCCATTTGTTAATCAATCGACTTCCGCTTTCTGCACTGGAAGAACCCTTTTTGCAACATCAAAATCAACTTCTCGAAATGAAAGAAAAAACCAAAAAATGCTTGACAAGTGCAATCTATCTGTTAGGGTGGAATTCAAACTATCGCTTGCCTGTAGAGGGGACGCGGGTCTAGGGATACCTTCTCGGTCATCCCGCCGCCGCGTAGCTGGGACTTGTAAAACTTCGGATTCCCGGAGTCGGTCCCGCTTGGAAACCGCCTCTGAGCGCTCAGCCTTCATCCAGACAAGCGAACAGGATACGGAAAATCGCACGAGAAAAATTTGCTGTTTTCGGGCAAAGCAAACCCTCCGAGGAGCGAAGAGCAAAATAGCCGCCCCTACTGTTCGGACACCGACCCCCTGGGAGTCGCAAAGACGGCCCCCTACTGTTCGGACACCGATCCCCTGGGAGTCGCAAAGACGACCCCCACACCGTTCGGACACCGATCCCCTGGGAATCGCAAAGACGGCCCCCACACTGTCAGGGTGAGGCGAACTCGGAGGTAAGGAGGAGTAAGGAAGGGCTATCCGGTCCCCGAAGCGCTAAAGAACATCCGGTCCCGGAGCCGCCGGTTCGGGGGCGTGCGTCCCGCCCCCACTCCGGGACCCGGAAAGATCTATCCACTCTTAAACTAAGATAAAGCTAAGTAACAAAAAGGAGACAGACATCATGACAAAGCAAGAACGAGTGGGCATGTACATGCGTTACTTAGTCGAAGAAGGCTATATGCCAAGGGTAGATCAAGATGGTGATATTATATTTAAGTTTGAAGGTGGTACGTATCTTATTATAATTGATGATAGTGATGATGAGTATTTTCGCCTAGTTTTTCCAAATTTTTGGTCGATCGATAGTGAAGAAGAACGTATGCAAGTTTACATAGCTGCGACGCACGCAACAGCCGAAACAAAAGTTACTAAAGTGTATCCTGTCCGGGATAATGTTTGGGCTTCAATCGAAATGTTTTGTTCTCCACCTGAAGTTTTCAAGAGTGTTTTTCGTCGCTCCCTTGGTGCACTACGTGCTGGTGTCAACAACTTTCGAGAGAAAATGCAAAGTTAGGAATATCACTTGGAAGTCCCTTCGGCCAGCTCAGAAGTGGCGGACTTTCCCCGCGCCGCCAGGCGACCTTCCAACGCTGCTGGACAATCTTCTAGAGAGACTAGGGGATGGTCCTGTGCCACCTAATGGCTTCCGGGGACGCCGGGCGATGCTCTGACCGAATGTTCTCCGCCGCCTCAGCAAGTCGATCTTGCTCCGACGGCAGTTCCACCGGTTGATTTGTTCCCAATCGAGCGCTGTAGCAGTTTGCACGCCGGTCTATCAGTCGAAAGCGTCGCACCATGCCTTGCTGGTGTTCGGGCCGCGGGCAGCACACCGCCTCTAGCTTGTAGCGGATGGCGATCTGCTCCCCACGATGTACCCGGCGCTTACCGAGGGCTTCCTCCGCGGGCAGGAAGGCGAAATCGGGGCGTGTCGAGACCCTCGGCGGGGGAACTTCCCTCCAGGAAGACCCGCGAGTTGCCGTGACAGTCTTACGTCAACCACTCTCGCTCCGAGACAGCCTTCCCCGTGTCAGTTCCAAGATCATCCCGGAGGGGATTCATCCCGTGGCCGAGATCGCACTTGCCGGTCCAAAGTCCGGTGACGAGCCGATCCGCAGGCGGGTGGTGCTGTCCCCGCGGTGCTGCGGGAAGGGGCTTCACGGCCCCGTGCGGCTCCCCCTCATGGAGCCCTGAGCCAGTCCACGGGGCGGCGGAGCTTTGCCGACGCAAAGGCGGACACCGTGGCCGACTCCACCTGGGAAGCCCCCCTCCAGATTTATTGGACATCCCATCGCGGCAGAAGATGCGGCTTCGGCGGCTTGACACCCGTTTCTCCCGGATTTATCCTGGAGGGTGGCGGGCAGGTGGAGTTTGAAGGGAACACGTCCGCGGAGCGCGGATCGTCCATGATGGATTTCTTCTACTACGGGTTGATTGAGCCATTCTTCCTGACATGGCTGGGCGAACGGCGGAGCGTGGTCGCCTTCGGCGCGGCGGCGGTCCTGTTTCTGGCGGCCCTCGTGCTGTGGTATGTCTATGAGGTGTGGTGGCCCTGGGGGATCGTGATGGCCACCTTCTGCGCCCTGATCGCGCTTTTGGGCATCAACGAGGAGTGAGCGCCACCCCAGCCTGATCCGTGAGGGTGTTTCCTCCCGCAGCAGACTGCCGCTACTCACCGGCCTTCAGCGGGCCAGTTTGACAACCGAAACGCCACGGCGGCGGACCAAATCTCGGCGGTGATAGAAGCCGTCCTGATTCTAATGATAAGAGCACTCGGCGCTCCATCTGTTGGCCTGGCGGGTCGAACTGAGGTCTAGCCCTGACAAATGGCCTGATGGGGGTAATCGGGATGAGAAAGGTCTCACTCCAAACGCGTAAGCCTTGCAACGAGTTGAAGGTGAGCGACTTTGCCGCCTTCCCGATCTGGGAATTCGCTCTAGACGAAGAGGACGTACCGGGCCGGGACGAAACGTGGGTTCGCCCAATCAATAGCAAGATCGTCCCCAAGGGAGCTTATGACTTATTTGTGGCTGCAACTTTCACGACAGCAAGCGGGAGAAAGCTCGACGGCTGTTTGATCGTGAACACCGCGGGCGAGTCAGTGGAAATCGGCGAGGGGATAGTGCTAGGCCGACTCGGGTATCGAGCCGTCCCACGGAAATCTGAGAACAAGGAAGCGATTGAAGAGCGCAAGAGATTCGTCGCATTGCTCGGCCAATCAGCCTCGAAAGTGTTCCCGATCCACTACAAGTTACAGGTCGTGATTGAGGGCGAGGAAAGCCCTAGAGAGGGAATCATCGCTTAGGGGGGAGGTCTGGCGACAATTCGTGCTGAGCCGCCCGGTAACGGAGAAAGGAGAAGCTGTGAAACGGCGCCTCGTGGCTCCACTACCGCTATCCGAACTGTAGTGTAGGACGACCACAGTCCAGTTGCCGTCCGCTTTGTCCGCGCTTTGACCGCCAGCGGCCCCTGCGAGCGCTCCCCAGGACAAGTGCGAGTGCAGGACGCTAAGCCACAACAAGGGGAGGGTCGCGGTGGTCCAAAGTGTTTCTCAAGTCTCTAGCCCCGGTTCCTTACCCAATGGTATACTAGGGTGTCCTGCGGGAAAAGCAGGAGACTCACACTTTGTCTTTCTGACTGAGAGGAGGTGGACGATGACTCATTGCGGGACGATTACTTCTGTTAAGTCTCAGTTTGGCCGGTGGATTCTCTTCGCGTTCCTGGGACTGACAGGGGCCGCCCTCGTTTCCAGAGGCCAAAATGCCGATCCACCTCAGAAATCCAAGGCCGACCCAATTTTAGCCAAACTGGACGCGGCCAAAAAGGCTTACGAGTCTGAAGTGCAGCGAATCAAGAAGAGCCTGTTCGACGCTTTTGACAAGAAGGAAGCTCTAGCCCGCCAGGATGGCAACAAAAAGCTAGTGGACCAAATCCTAGCCGAGCGACTGGCCTATACCACCACAGGAGAGCTGCCCAAGTCTATCCCTACCAACCAATACCTCTCCCAACTGGCTGCGGCCCGCAAAGCACTCCAGTCGGCTTACACCGAAGCGATCCGGCAACTCGTCCGCAACAAAAGAGATGCCGAAGCCGCGCTGCTGGAGAAAGAACTTCAGGACCTGGTGGCTGGGCCGGCCAATCCATCCCCTCCTCCCCCTCCTGATCCGCGGGTTCGCTGGGCCACACCTTCAGGCAGGATCTATGAGCATCTCGGTGGCAAGAATTGGCGGGAACGAAGTCCGCAAGGAGGAATTCGCACGTTTACTGAAGTAGCGCGCAATGGTGATTATATCGAACTTCAGGCAGATGATGACCGCAGGGTTCTTGTCCGAATCCACGCCACTGTTTACTATTGGGGTGAAATTGATCCGCACAGCCGCACGATCATCTGGCGGCAATGGCTTGCTCCCCAAGAGGGTACTGGCAGATGGATCCAACCCTAGACTGGGGCGGAGGATTGTGAGCGGGGGCCGCTGTGACAAAATCCACGCCTTTCGCTGCATTCACGCCTGTCGCTAGCCGCGGGAACCATCTCACCATTTCCAGCCAATAGCGAGTTTTGCAAAGCCACGCCGTTAGCGAGTTTTGCAAAGCCCAGGCTGCTGGCGAACTTGAGGAACCACCACCTCGCCGATTCCAGCCAATAGCAAGTTTTGCATAAGGTCTCTAGGATTATTCCCAGAGTTGTGGCCTCCTGGCGGCTTGTGGTGCTGCGGGCGGTCAGCTTCTATATTCGGAGGCCAAGGGGAGTCCAGGAATATCCTCGCGGCGTGAGCCTTCGGGGTTTGTTTCGCCAGCTTCGGGGTCCTCGAGGGCGGGGATGGTGTACCGCAGGCATGCGGGGAAAGAGGAGACGAGCAGGCGGCGGGGTGGGGTCTTCGCGTGTGTCAAGGCGGGGGGTGATCATGGAGCGGCGTCGAGATACTGATCCGGGCCAGAGGGAGGGGCAGGCGGCGGGCCAGGGAGAGGGGAACGGCATTCCGTTTGTGCCGCCGGAGCAATCGCCGCCGGAGTTCACGTTTCCTGCGGTGCTGGTGGGAGTGGTGCTGGGGATATTGTTCGGGGCTTCGTCGCTGTATTTGGTGCTCAAGGTGGGTTTGACGGTGTCGGCGTCGGTGCCGATTGCGGTGCTGTCGGTGACGTTGTTTCGGGCGTGCA
>ENA-ORXB01000385-ORXB01000385.1-sediment-metagenome-genome-assembly--contig:-NODE-385-length-91947-cov-26.594906_pt1 | contig 91947 bp, 84 predicted proteins | sample MGYA00237863_ERZ511475 | MGnify/ENA primary metagenome ERZ511475 (study PRJEB26305, sample SAMN06343858) | sediment metagenome | isolation source: hot spring sediment | place: Canada: British Columbia...
CATGGCGCTCGATGTACGCACAAACAAAGTCGTAAATCTGCCGTTGCCGCTTCGTGATCGCCACACTACACCCACACGTTCACTACCAGACCTGAAGCGCCCGAGTAGCGAACGGAAAGCGAAACCGCAACTTGATTCGGATTCGGGTCACCTTCGGATCCGAAGCAAGCGCGGACCCGGAGCACGGGCCAGGTACAAGGCGGTTGGATCGTTTTGCGCTCACACGGAGCCACTGCCCCCCCTTGGACTTCGCTCTCTACCTCGGCTGGGCGTTCGGTAACTTCAGCGCGCTTCCTCACAGGCGAACCGCGCCGGCTGTGGGTGCGAGTACGGTTCATATGCGGTGTGCCGGCGGATGTTTTGGCTGATCGAGTGAAGCAGTGCGTCACGCCGACCGGGCTGACGACACTCGATTCGCGCTGTCCGGGGCGGTGTTTGGTTTGCCGGTCGGTGCACGACGGACCCCCCAGAAGTCTCGCATGTTGGCGCTACGCGCGAGAGGTCATCACCACGTCAGTGATCGAAAGGTTCACGGTCGACTGCGCAGATTCAACGACCAAGCGTCGTTGAATCTGCGGCGCGCGATCGCCCCTTTATTCCCTATTCGCAAGGCACGTCGGGCACAGCCCGACGGAGACCTTGGCCGCTCCCTCCCCCACGCACCTTTGCTGGGGAGCCAGAGCGTTGCGTAGGGACTTGATCGGTGCGTGGTCGGACACGTGGCGGGCACCCAAACGCAGGGGTCAGCCGCCGAACGCCAATGGGCGCCGCGACACAGGACAGAGTTTGGGCTTCCCGTGAGCCGCACGCGGACAAATGTTGGTTTACCTCGCCGGCTACGGGAGGCATCATTGCAATTCTGGAATTGCGCTCCATAATTGCATGCATGATTCCGCGTAGGCTGTTGTCGCGTGTTACTACCGCCCTCGCTGAAGTCCCAGCGGTGGCGATTTTGGGCCCTCGCCAGGTGGGAAAGACGACGCTTGCGCTCACGGTGGCCGCGACCCGCCCGTCGCTGTATCTCGATTTGGAATCCGAGCCCGACCGCGCCAAGCTCGCCGCCCCCGAACAGTATCTCGCGCAGCATGCGGACAAGCTGGTGATCCTCGACGAGATCCAACGCGTACCGCAGTTGTTCCAGAGCCTGCGCGGGCTAATCGACCGCGGGCGCCGCGAGGGTCGCGCCAAAGGCCGGTTTCTCGTCCTTGGCTCGGCATCGATCGATTTGCTCAAGCAGTCGAGCGAATCGCTTGCCGGGCGCATCCGCTACCTGGAACTTTCGCCGCTTGATGCCGGCGAAGTCGGATACGAGCGGCTGGATGCGCTGTGGCTGCGTGGCGGCTTTCCCGAGAGTTTGCTCGCCCCAAGTGATGCCGCGAGCTTGCGTTGGCGTACGGATTTCATCCGCACCTACCTGGAGCGTGATATTCCTCAGCTCGGACCGCGAATCCCGGCTGAAACCTTACGGCGCTTATGGACGATGCTGGCACATAGTCAAGGCGGGCTGCTCAACGCTGCGGCGCTGGCAAGATCGTTGGCGGTGGACGGCAAGACGGTCGCCCGTTACCTTGACCTGTTGGTGGATTTGCTACTGGTGCGGCGGCTACCTCCGTGGCATGCCAATGTGCGCAAGCGCCTGGTTAAGTCGCCGAAAGTCTATGTGCGAGACAGCGGGCTGGTGCACGCCCTCCTTGGAATCCTTGACCACGAGGCGCTGCTTGCTCACCCGGTGGCGGGCGCGAGCTGGGAAGGGATGGCGATCGAATCGCTAATCGCCGCTGCGCCGTTGGGGACGCAGGCCTACTTCTTCCGCAGCGCGGCAGGTGCGGAAATCGACCTCCTACTGCAACGCCCCGGTGAGCGTCGCCCATGGGCCATCGAGATCAAGCGCGGCTTGGCGCCGAAGGTCGACCGCGGCTTTCATGCCGCTTGCACGATCGTCGAACCGCTCCGCCGCTGCGTCGTGTATTCAGGCGGCGAGCGTTTCCCGCTCGGTGAAGGCGTGGAAGTGTTCCCGCTACCCGAACTGTGCACCGAACTCGCGGCATGAGCCAGGACGCCTTCGTTCAACGCGAATAGCCAACGCGAATAGCCTGCCGTCGTTTTAGGCGACGGTACCTGTCAGCCCGCGCATCGGCCGCTTCTACGCGCGGCACGCGTTGGAGCCGGCGGAGAACCGCACCTACAAGCACGATGTGATGCGCGAGTTCCTGGATCCGAACAACCTCTCGGCGTTCATCGTCGAGGCACGCTTCAAACCGGCCGCCGGTGAGCAGGAGTGGTCGCATCTGTTCGGCAAGGGGACGGAATTCCGAACCGGCCCCGACAACCGGGCCCAAAGGCGCCGGAGCAAAGAGGCGCGGCCAGGTGACGCCTGGTAGTGCGCGAGGCTTCGAGCACACACACTGTGCCGTCCTGCACGTACGGCACGCGTACCGGGTTCAGGCCTACAAGAACCGCACAGGATCAATCGGCATCGGCGTTTCCGACCTCGAACGAAGCGGTAGGTCGCGCGCCAAGTTACTGTTCCCCTGCTCTGCCGACAGCCGCTACCCACGTCACGCAGGTACGCGAAGAGGCATGCTTCCACGGACGCCACAAGTCGCACAGGCCGTGCACCTGCACTTGGCTCCCGTTCGAGCTGCGCCTGAAGTTGGGGAGTTTGTGTTTGCAGGTCGCGCGAAAAGCAAACGGGCATGTTGACCATCAATCAATCGTATGATTAGGACAGTTGCTCGAATCGTTGCTTGGGAAGGCAAAGGTCCATGGGTTCGCTCTCGATTGTCGCCAAAATGGCTGCCGGCGCACGTCGCGTGTGCGGGAGCGGTTTTGGCCTGATCCCGAACCCCTGCCGGTTCCCGAAGGGAGGACTACGCCATGCCGACGACCGTTGAACTGTTTGGCGGTACGATGATGAGCCCGGTGCCCAACCCGTATCCAGTTTACAAGCGGCTGCGGGATGAGTGGCCGGTGGCGTTGGTGGAGGGAATCTTTGGGCAGCACTACTTGGTCACGCGGTACGAGGACGTCCTCACCGTGCTGCGCGATTCGGAGCGTTTTTCGTCTCGCGCCAATGCGCGTGGCATCGGCCTAGTGTTCGGGCGAACGATCTTGGAAATGGATGGCACCGAGCACATCCGGCACCGCCGACTGATCACGCCCGCGCTCACTCCGCGGGCGATGACGACCGGCGCGCTGCCTGACGCGATTCGGGCCACCGCGCACGATTTGATCGACCGCTTCGTTACCCGAGGAGAAGCGGACTTGGTCCAGGAATTTACCTTCCTCTTTCCGATCAGCGTGTTTGCCGAGCAGTTTTTACAGCTTCCGCGCGAAGATGCCTCCCGGTTTCACCACTGGGCGCTGGATTTGATCAGCATCTCCGATGATCCACCGCGTGCCTTCGCTGCAGCCAATGCGATCGTGGAGTATCTCAAACCGGTTCTCGAACGACGCCGGCGCGAGCCCGGGGAGGACCTCATCAGCCTGCTCGCAACCGCGCGTGTGGATGGCGAGCAACTGAGCGACGAGGAAATCCTGAGTTTCTGCCGGCTTCTTGTGCCCGCCGGTGCGGAAACCACCTACCGGCTACTGGGCAGCGCCTTGTTTGCGCTGCTTGACGACTCAAGCCGCCTGCAGGAAGTGACGGAGCATCGTGAACTCTTGTCCAACGCCATCGAGGAGACGCTCCGGTGGGAATCGCCGGTTCAGTATGTCACCCGCGAGACCACAGCGGAGACGGTCTTGGGTGACACGACGATCCCGCCAGGCATGTTGGTCAGCGTGGCGCTTGGTTCCGCAAACCGGGACGAGCGGCGCTATCCGGATCCGGACACCTTCGACCTTCACCGTGACACCGAGGGGCATGTTGCCTTTGGGTTTGGCCGCCACTACTGCGCTGGCTCTCACCTGGCGCGGCTCGAGGCCCGCTTGGCGTTGGAAGCGCTGATCGAACGCTTGCCGGACTTGGTGCGCGACCGCCGGTTCGACGACAAGATCGTCGGCCTTGCCTTTCGGTCTCCAGACCACCTTCACGTGCGTTTTCGCGCGGCAACCATGGTGTAGCTTCGAGCTGGCTTGCCAACCTGTACGGCGCGCACGTGGTACTTACTCGCCAGCATTTGTCGTCGTCCCCAAGTAAGGAGCGCCGGGCCCGCTGGGGTACATTGCTTCTGTCTTCCCCTCGGCAACCAAGCGGCCCCCGACCAGTACGGCCACGCGCGTTGCCAGCGTGGTGACCAGCTGCGCTTGGTGGGTTACCAGGAGCACGGCTTTGCCCCGCGACCGGAACTCTTGCAGCAGGTGGCACACTTGGACCATGCTCCCTGCGTCTAACGCAGAGGTGGGCTCGTCGAGAAGCAGCACCTCAGGTTCCATCATCAGGGCACGAAGAAGCGCCACCCGCTGTTGCTCGCCGCCCGAGAGACGTCGTGGGTATGCGTGGGCTACGTGCAAGAGCCCGAGCCGATCGAGTCCTTCATACGCCAGTTCCTGAGCTCGCTTCGGATCGAGTCGCCGCAGCCGCGAAGGAGCCTCCACCAGGTTCTCCAAGATCGATAGGTGCGGAAACAAGTGAAAATGCTGAAACACCATGCCCACGGATTGACGCAAGCGGCAGAGCAGCCGTGCGTTGCGGCGTTCCGACATCCCGGGAACCAAGCGGAAGCCCGCAACATCGATCCATCCACTGGTGATCGGTGTAAGGTAGTTGAGGGTGCGCAAGAGCGTGGTTTTCCCACTACCAGACGGGCCTACCACGGCAACAATTTCGCCTCGGTGCAGCGTCAGAGAGACGGAGTCCAGCAAGCGCAAATTGGGTGTCTCGACGGTGACTCGATCGAGGCGAGCGATTTCGTGGTCTCTCACTGTCCTGCCCCGAGCCGTCGTTCGAGCCACGCCGCGAACCGCGACAGCGGCACACTCATTGCCAAATAAAGCGCTGCACACAGCGCCCCGGGAAGAACCCAGCTGCGCAGGTCCACCGCCGTAATGGTCATTTGTTTGGTCAGTTCGACCACGGTGATCACGGACACGATGGAAGAGTCTTTCAGCAAGGCGATGAAGTCGTTGGCCATTCCCGGTAAGGCGACACGAATTGCCTGCGGGAGTACAATGCGTCGCAATGCGAGCCAGCGAGGCATCCCGAGCGCGAGAGCGGCCTCTTCCTGGCCGCGCGGCACCGCTTGCAACCCTGCCCGGTACAGTTCCGCTTCGTAAGCGGCGTAATTCATGCCGAGCCCGACGACCGCTGTGGTGAGGGCGTCCATGGCAATGAGCGGTGCGAGTCCGTAATAGAGCACGTAAAGCTGGAGCAGCACGGGCGTTCCGCGAAACACTTCAACGTACAGTTGCGCTGCTGCCGCCAGCACGCGCCCTCCAAACTGTCGAGCCAGGCTGAGGCAAAAGCCGCCCACTACGGCCAGAAGCATTGCCAGCGTCGAGATCAACAGCGTAACCCCAGCTCCGCGGAGGAAGAGCCCCATTTGACTTGGCAGCGACGGGGTCACTGGTGGAGGGAGTTCCTGCGGGTTTTCAACCGGGTGGGCAACTTCCCAGCGCTCGAGGATTTGCCCTAACTCACCCCCTTGCTCGAGTTCCGATAGGGCACGGTCGAGTGCGGCGTGCAGGGCCTGGTCTTCCCGCCGCACGACCATAGAGTAACTGCCCGTCGCGAGCACCGCGGCTTCCGCGACACTTGGATGCCGGGGAAGGTACCTGCGGGCAATGATGTCGTCGGTCACGACAGCGTCGAGACGTCCGACTTCCACGTCGGTCAGCGGCTCGTCGACGCCTTCGTAAAGCACGACGTGGACTTCCGGTTCTCCGCGCACCAGGTCGTGGGCTAGAGAATTGGCTAACACGCCCACACGCCGACCTCGAAGCGCAGCCAAGGACGTATAGTCCCGCACGAGCGCTTGGTGCGTCAGCAAGCTCAAGCGGAAACTTGCGTATGGCCGTGTCAGCGCATAAGCCGCCTGGCGCGCGGGTGTGACTTCGATGCCGTTTACGGCCACGTCGAAATTTCCTCGCTCGAGCGACGCAAGCAACGTGGACCAGTCGTTTTGAACGAATCGGGTCTCCACGCCTAAGCGCCGGCCGATCGCGTCGAGGATCTCGACTTCGAAGCCAACAAGGCGGTGCGGGTTTTCGCGATCTGGAAACACGTACGGCTCGCCCCCTTGAAGATCCCCGCCCCACAACAACACACCCCGTTCGAGTACGCGTGCAAGACTGCTGTCGCCCAGAGCTCCTGGCGTCTCCGAGGAGGCCGCCCAGCAGACTCGCCCCAAGAAGGCTAACCAGCAACAGAGCACAAAAAGGACGATCCGCAGCCGAAAGCAGGTCCGAAGAACGACCACTCGAACAAGTGCGGAACCAGCATTGTACTGGGTCAACAATGCCGTGTGTGCCCTCGCTCCCTCGTTCTGCGTTTGTTGCTTTGTCCCCTCGGGCTACGTCGTCTCGAGTGTGGCATGTCGTGTTTAGCCGGAAAAGGCGAACCCAAATTAGCGGCAGTGCCGTTGCGTGTGAAGCGCAATCAGCGCGTGAGTACAGGCCGAACCATTGCGCACGCGAGGGGCCCGCGATGCCGGTCTAGGTCGATGATCAATACGGCACGTGCCTCGTCGGGTTGCGTGGGCCACAGGTGGTCGAACACGAGGAAGTGCAGCCGCAGTTTGGTCTCGTCGCTCTCCACCCGGCCTAGGGCGTAACTGGCCATCCCCTCGGGGAGAGGCACTTCGAGTTGGCTGATGTGCGCATGCCATGCTCGATAGGCACGTGCACCCTCCTCCCACACCGTACGTACGGTTGGCGGGAAGGAAGCGATGACTCCAGGCCAAGTGCCAAGAGAAACCTCGCGCAAAACCTCGAGGCGGGTGCGAACGTTCGAGTTCTGCGGATCGTTTTCCGGTAAAGGCGGCAATGCTTCATAGCGCTGCGCAGGATCTCGCCACTCAGTGATTGCGCCGCATGAAGGTGGGGACTCCAAGGGCGGTTCGCATCGAGGCGCCATTGGTTCGGGAGGAGTTTCTCGAAGCACCGTCGTAACGGTTGTAGGGGCCGCAGCTGGCACGGGCGCTGCGGTTTCGTCTGGGTGCCAGGGATCCATGGACGGTGGCGGTGGGGCAACAGGCCACGGCGTCCATGCCTCTTCCGTTTGCGCCTCACTCCCTTGGCCCTGGCTCTCGAACGTCTCGGCGCTCGGCGATGGGGTGAGCGCCGGCAGCTCCGAAACCGGAGAAGGTCGGACTGCCAGAGCTTGGCGCCGCCGATCCACGACCGCGAACACCGCCGGTACGAGGAGGAGCAGGCTGATGGCAACAGCCAGGAACACGACCTCTGCAACGGTGATCGCTGGGCCCGCCAACAACAGACGCTGCATGCGAAGCACGCACAAAGCGGAAATTTGCTTCTCGCGCAAGCGGAGCTCCGGACCTGCTCCTCCGGGCCGTTTTGCTGGGCTCGCTCGCCCGGGCGCTGGTTGTGTTGTCAGAAGGAACTTTGGTATGGGCGGACGCCACGGAGGTGGAGACTGATGGAGATTGTGCGGGGGGCGTGGAGGCGCAGAAGATGGTGGGGCGTTTTGCTCTCGAGTTTCCTTGCAACGGGTGTATACGCCGAGTTCCCTTACCCGCCGAACCCCCGGCCGTGTCGCGACAGTGCCGAGGGAAACGGGTGCATTCAGGCTCAAGATTACGCTTCGTATTTGTTTCTGCCGGAGTCGGACCCGCCCACGATCCCGAACGACTTTACCGGCGGTACGGCGTGGAAGCTGGGAAGTAGTAAGACGGGAAACGCGGACATCGATACGAGCCCGCAGGAGTTGTTTGGAGTGACCGGTGCCAGTGTCGACCTGGCATGGCAAATCACCACGGGACGCCCCGATGTGGTCATCGCGGTGCTCGATTCCGGCATTCGCTGGCACCGCAGGCTGCCGGATTTGGTCGCGAAGTTCTACCTCAATCGCGGGGAGTTGCCGGTTCCCGAGGGTTCACAAAACACGTACGACCGGTGGGATCGCAATGGTGACGGTGTGTTCAACGTGCGCGACTACGAGGCCAGCGAAGGGTTCGCCGCCGACTCGCGTGTGCGCGACGCCAATGGCAACGGGATGTTGGACCCAGAAGATTTGATCTTCCTGTTCTCCGACGGTGTGGACGACGACGGCAACGGCTTTCCCGACGATATCTCCGGTTGGGATTTCTTCGAGGATGACAACGATCCGCTGGATGAGGTCGACTACGGCCACGGTACCGGAGAAGCGCACGATTCGGGCGCGGAAGCAAACAACGGCGGGAGCGTTGGGACGTGTCCGAACTGCATGCTGTTGATGGTCCGGGTTGGAGATAGCTTCATTGCTGAGGTCAACGCGTTTGCGCGTGGAGTGTTGTTTGCCGTCGATAGCGGGGCAATGGTCATTCAAGAGGCTCTGGGCACCCTCAACCAGTCGAGCTTCGCTCAGGCTGCAATCGATTACGCCTACCGCCGCGGCGTGGTGGTGATTGCGTCGGCAGCGGATGAAGAGTCGAGTCACCACAACTATCCCGCCGCGTATGCGCGCACGGTCGTTGCGAACTCTGTGACGCGCTATGCAGCAATCGGGGGCGTAACCATGTCCCCACCTTCGTACCTCTACCTCAACGGCTGCACCAACTATGGCCCGCACATCGCCGTTGCCGTCCCGTCCACGTCCTGCTCGAGCGAGGCCACCGGGCTGAGTGCGGGCATGGCCGGGTTAGTGTACTCGGCTGCGCGCAATGCGATCGACCGAGGCCGCCTCACCACGTATCCGCAAGACGATGGGAGCTTTGCCCCGTTTCCTTTGTCAGCCAACGAAGTCAAACAAATCCTCACGATGAGCGCCGATGACATCGATTTCGATGCGCGCCCGGAACTCGGGCTACCACAAAATTACCGGATCGACTTCGCTCTGCCGCAAGACATTCGTTCGGAGAGATTTCCGTCCATCGCCGGTTTCGACCAATACTTTGGCTACGGCCGCATCAACGCCCGTCGAGCTATCGAGCGGGTACGCGACGGGCAAATTCCACCCGAAGCGAGTATCGAGTCGCCCGCTTGGTTCACGTTGGTGTCGCCTTCTCAGCGCGTTTTGCCCGTGATCGGGCGTGTTGCTGCAAACCGCGCGGCCTCGTTTTCCTGGGTGCTGGAAGTTGCTCCGGGTGTTCAGCCTCGGGAGGACCAATTCGCGCCCGTAGCAAGCGGGGAGGAAGAGCGCGCGCGGGCTGGCACGCTTGGCGAAATTTCGTTGGCAGAGCTTGCCGAGCGCATGCCTTACGGGGTCACGGGACCGGCCACAGACGCATCGGGGCGGCCAGACCCGGAACGCTTTACGGTGACTCTTCGGCTTCGAGTTCGGGACGACCGAGGCCGCGTGGGCGAAGACCGCCGCGCGGTCTTCTTGCACCATGACCCGGACGCCCTCTTCCCTACACCCTATCGGTTGGGCAGTGATGGAGCATCGCCGCCTGTGTTTGCGGACATCACGGGCGACGGGATCGACGAGTTGATCGTGGCTACCTCGGACGGGCTCGTACACGCCTTCATGGGCAGGGATCTCCAAGAATCGCCGGGGTGGCCGGTGCACACGGCGCCAATGGAAGTGCAAGTCGACTCGCCCGCCTTCCGCAGCGGTGAAGTCGAAGTGCCGTTCACTCCGGTGTTGGCCGTTCCGGCCGTCGGGGATCTCGATCGCGATGGTACCCAGGAGGTGGTGGTCGCCGACTTGTACGGTCGCGTGTATGTCTGGGACTCGCTTGGTCGGCCGCGGCTAGGGTTCCCCGTACGCACGCGTCCGGAGTACTCGTTTCCCCTTCGCTCGGAACGCGAGGCAACGGGGAGTTGGCCGCATGCGCCTGATCTGGTCCATCGGCTCGACGCGGACAATCGCTTGGCGCGCGGCTTCATTGGAGGTCCGGTCTTGGCGAACTTGGACCACTCGTCCGACGGCTCGTTGGAAATTATTGCCGCAGCCATGGATCGCCACGTCTATGCCTGGTTCGCCAACGGTCAGCCCGTGCCCGGTTGGCCTGTGTTGCTCAAGGATCCAACCAAAGTCAGCCACGTTGATCCGGTAACAAACACCGTAACCCTGTTGCCGAACGCTGGCCAACGCATGGGCAGTAAGATCATCATTCCACCATCGGTTGGCGACGTGGACGGTGACGGACGGCTGGATGTAATCGCTGGTGTGAACGAAGCGTACAAGGAACGTCCAAACGCAGTGATCACCAACGTGGTGATCAACTTCTTGCAAGTTGGGGGTGCCTTGGACAGCGGCAATGCGCGAATTTACGCCATTCACGCAGAAGGTACCAATCGTGGCAGCAATCCGGTGCCGTTTGGTTGGAACCCCGAGGCCTTTCTTCCAGGTTGGCCTCAGCGCATCGCCTTGCTCACCACAGAATTGCTGCCCGTGGTGGGCACAGGAGTGAATGGTCCCGCTGCCCTGGCGGATCTGGATGGCGATGGCCGCCACGAAATTGCGGCTTTTTCCATGCTCGGGCCAGCGTATGTGTTCCGTGGAGACGGAACTTCTTTTCTCGGTACCGAGCGGGGCACGATTCCACGCACCTTACAGGCAGACGTCTTTGGGGCAAGCAGCATTTCCATCGATGCCCCAAGCTACCCGGCACTGGGTGCCCCAGTGCTGGCAGAGATGTTCGGGCCCGGCACAGGATTTCAGCTCGTCGGCCCAACGGCGGGCTTGGGCAAGCTCCTGGATGCAAATCTACCTGCGCGCCAAACCCCCGCGGAAAATCACTTGGCAGCTTGGAACCTCACGTCGGCCGCCTGGTCCCAGGGGAACTTTTTGCCCGGCTTTCCGCATATCGTGAACGACTTGCAGTTTCTCGTCGGGCCTATCGTCGCTGATATTACCGGCGACGGAGTTGCGGAAGCGATTTCCGGAAGCGGAGTCTACGACTTGCATGCGGTCGACGGAACAGGTGTGGTTGCAGCGGGTTGGCCAAAGTTTACGGGTGGTTGGAGTGTGGGTTCTCCTGCTGTTGGTGACCTCGATGGGGACGGAGTGTTGGAGGTTGCCGCGGTCACGCGCGAAGGGAACCTGTTCGTGTTTGCCACGCGCGGGCCCGTGTGCGGCAACATCCCTTGGCGCCAATTCCACCACGACCAATGGGGTACGGGCAACTACCACAGCGACGCGCGCCCGCCGGCTGCTCCTTTTGGCAGCATAGAGCCGAGCGGCTCTCGCGGCCTGACGGTTGCCATCCCTCGCTTTCCGGGAGATGACGGGTTTTGCGGCGCGCCGGCAACGCTGGAGCTACGCGCGTCGGTACAGCCCATCGTGGACAAGGACTCATTCGAGCAGGCACTGACGGTAGAGTTGCAACCTGCGGGAGTCCTAGCTGTGGGCATGCCGGCAACGCTGACGCTCCGCAGTGGACTTCCATCGAGCGTCTTTGGTCGCGTCTATTTCGCTGCACGAGCCGTTGACGATGCTGGCAACTCTTCTCCCGTTGTTGCCTACGGCGCTCTCGAGCTCGGTCCGGTGCCATCTCCCACGCCAAGCGCTACCCGCACGGCCTCACCTACGATGACCCCTTCCCGCGACCCGACCGTCACGCCAAGTGCTACGGCAACAGCGATCGTCACCGTACCGCTTGCTGCGACCCCAACGGCGACCTCCGTGCCCCCGACAAGGACCCCTCCAACGATCGTGCAACCGACTCGACCCGCAATCGCCGACAGCGACGGTTGTTCCGTGCAGGGGTCGTCTGGGTGGAGTGCTTGGCCGTTGGTTACCTGTTGCGCGCTTGGGATGCTCGCGAGAAGAAAGCGGCGGATGAAAACCGCAAGCGTGCCCGAGGCTCGGTCCGCTTCAGCGCGTTAGCGAATCCGCGGGTGGGCCAGCGTGCCCGTAATCGTCACGGGTGCGTCGGGTTTCCCACCCGCTGGCTTCGGCAGCAGTGCGAGCACGGCTTTGACCATCTCCGACGCTTGAGGTCCCGGCGCAACGGTCAGCCGGAGATTCAATCCACTTTCCCCGTACGGCTCCCGCAATGTGATTTGCCCGGAACCTTGGATGATCAAGTCTCCGCTGGCGGCTAAATCGGTCACGTCGATCTTTCCGGGAGAAACCCGAAACTTCGATTTCACTTGTTTCAGCGAAACATCCGGCACCGGCCATCCGTTCATCTTGACCTTCTCGAGGCGCAGATTGTCGATGTTGAGTTCGCCCGTCGCCTGCCCTTGCTGAAAAGCGTTGCCGCGGAGTTCGAAGCTGATCGTCCCGGACACCGACCCATACAACTGGCCTTCTTCGAGTTGGGCAAGCAGCGTGCGATAGCGATTGAGTTGGAGCTGCTCCCATTGCAACGTTCCGCTGATGCTCGCCTCACGGTAGCTGATTCCTCCGTGGATTCGCCCGCCGTACAGCTCGGCACCAATGCCAGCGGCGCTAAAGTTCCCCTTGATCCATTCCGACCACAGGGGACGAGCCCAGAGACTCGTGATTTCCAGAAGCGGGGGCTGGCCCTCTTCGGTTCCGCCAATCCGGACGCCAGTGAGCTCGTAGCCTTTCAGTGGCGCAAGCCCGGCATTTTGTACGCGTAGCGCCAGTGGTCCGCGGTCGACCTTACGCAAGGCATGCTGCACGACCAGGTCGTGCGGAAAAACGAAAATCAGCGCCACCACAAACGCCACGAACGTATAGACGGTGTAGGCCCAAAACAGCCGGCTGCCGAGAAATTCCGGCAACGTCCATTGCGGGAAGGGGATGCTGGGGAAACGCATGAGCGACGCTCCAATTCGCTGGGATTCTCTACGCGGCCGGGGGCCGTTCCGCAGGTTTGTCTTGCGGTTTCTCCGCGGGCTTCAACACCGCCACGATGGCTTGCACATCGAAGCTGTACGGGTCGTTCATGCGCTTCTTGATCGCCACGCGCGAGAAGTGCAGCGGGTGCTCCCCTTTTTCCACGCGGTGGAGCAAATCGACAATCTGGGGAAGGGCCACTTGGGTGAGTTTGATCTCGACCATCTCTTCGATGAATTCAGGGGCCTCTGGCTTTGGCCGAGTTGTGGGGTTCAGGGATACGATTTTGTCGCGGCTGACGGCGCCCGTGACCACGTTTTGCAGATACCCGAGCAAGTTGAAGTTCGGATCTACTTCGGAAATGTCACCGTACGCCTCGAGCTGCCGGAGCAAGTCCAAATAGTAGTCGCGCTGGCGTTGCAACTCGACAAGTTCCTTTTCTCGCAAGGTAATGCGCCGCACCAGTTGCTGTTTGTTTGCTTGCAGTGGGTCCCACACAAAGGAGTACCCGAGGATGAGCACGGTCGACACTGCAGCGACGACCAGCAAAACACGCTCGCGAGGGGCGAGCCGATCGAAATAGCGGGTTACTACGCTCCAATCGAACATCAGCTTCTCCCCGCCGGCCGGCTCGGGACGGGTGCACCAGCCTTGTTCAATGTGAGAATCATACGAAAATCGACGCGGCCATCGGGTCCGCTCTTAATGTCTTTCACCTGCACATCGGCGAAGTACTTTCCGTTGGCAATCGCTTCGCGAATTGCGTTGGGCGTATCGAGGGAGTCCGTGTGCGCGCGGATTTTGATCTCTTCCGTATCCATGACGTACTCGTCCACTTCGAGCTTGAGCGTTTCCGGAATGGCAGTACTGATGGCATGCAAAGCATCGATGGCCGTTGCTCCACTGGGAGGCGCGACACTGCCGAGCAGCTTGAGGCGCTTCTCGGCGGCGGCAATTTCTTCGCGGAGTTGTCGGCTCTCGTCGACCACGCGCTGCACGTCGGGCAGGGTTTGCTGGAATACGTACCGGACCTGCGCGTTCACAGCGTTCAAGCGCGATTCCAAGTAGCGGTAGTCCAAGTACGTTTGCAGGACGAACAGTCCGAGTGCGACCGTGGCTAGGCTTACGGTTCCAAGGAGGCTTCTCCGCAGCTCTTCTTGGGCGCGATGGTAAGCAAACTCCCCGCGCCGAAAATTTACGCCAAATGCCTGTTCGGACTGGATCTCGCGCAAAGCCAACCCAAGAGGCGCGGCAAACAGAGCAATCTGATTGCGGAGTGGCGCAGGCAGCCCTTTCAGCGGCGACTCCTGGATCCGCACGATGTTCCAGCCCAGTTGTTCGTTCAGTTGGCGAGCCAGTTCATCGAAGTAAATTCCTTCACCGACGAGCAAACAGGACAAGGGGCTGCTCTCCGCATCGCCGTTGGCAAGAGCGAGGACGGTCCAACGCAGTTCCGTGACGACCTCGCTCGCGACAGCTTCCACGGCGTTGGCATGGCCATTTCCCTCCGGTGTTGCCGGGTCGAGATCCACTGCCGCCGGGGTAATCGTGCGCAGCCCGAGCAAATGACCATTGCGGTACAGCGCTACGTGCAAGCAGTCGACGTCTCCACCAAGGAACAACACCGGGTCGCCAATCGGGCGGTCGATCAGTTGCAGAACGTTGAGAGAAGCAAGGGGCGCAAAGTCGACGATCTTTGGGTCCAGCCCAGCGGCCTGCAGTGCAGCAAGATGCGCTTGGAGGTCGTCTCGTCTCACGAGCGCCGCCAGTACCTGGCTGCCCTCTTTGTCGCGACTGAGAACCTGGTAGGAAACCACCACCTCGTCGAGGTCGAATGGAACCTGGGTTTCGAGCTCGTAGGGAACCGTTTGGTCGAGGCGCTTGCGGTCTTTGAAGGGAAGGCGAAAGGTCCGCAACGTGACCAAGTCCCCAGGCAGCGAGGAGACCACCGTGTGCGGCCGAAGATGGTGTTTCTCCACCAAGGAGCGCAGGGTGGTATCCAGAGTGGCATTTGGATCGATCGGCACCCGGTAGAATTCCAGGATCTTGTAATCGCGGAACGACGCCTCGACGAGCGCCGCCCGAATCTCGTGATGTTCGACCTCTAAGGCGAGGATTTGCTGCGGCATGGAATCCTTTATGCTCCAAGTTCTCGTTTACAATTCGTTTGCTTCCCCGCTCTGCGACTCGGGTCGAAATAGCACAGCGCCACCTTGTTTTTGCCAGTACAGCCGCGTGAGTTTCCAGCGGGTTACTGTACCACCCGAAGCGCCCGGCTGCACCTGGCGGGCGTCGCGCCGCACGAGCATCTCAGCAGAGCGGCTGATTCCCCCGGAACCGGTTAGCGGATTGATGTTGACAATGGCGGTTGCCCGAATGGCGTACACGTTGCTCCGAGCCCCGAGCATCATCCGCGCATTGCGATAGAGGGGATCCTGTGCCGTCGATGCTTGACTCGCCAGGGTGAGGACGTTGCTTGCTTGCAACATTTGGCTTTGTCGTTGCTGGATGATTTCCTCCACAACCGCGCTGTCGCCCAGGATAGCAGCGAGTACCTCCCGGGGGGCGGTGTTTGCGTTGACCTGACTCGGAAACGGCCAGCCAAACGCGGTGATGTACGGCCGCAAGCGGCGCAGCTCGGGCTGGCTCAAAAATCCCGGAACGGCAGTCACCTCGTCAAGCGAGCCAAAGTACAGCGTGCTCAGCGGTGGTGGAGTCGCCGTCAGCGTTGGTAACGCGCCGGCTCCCGGAGTAGGCGTTCCGGTCGCAGGGCCCTGCCCTGCTGCCGATCCGAAATACAACTCGAAGAGTTGGTTCCAATAATCGTCGAGCGCGACGATCGCGTCTGGGCGCGCCCCGTGGCCTTCGAAAATTCGGCCGACGGTGAACAGCCATGATTGGTATCTCTGCGGCGATTGTTCGGGGTTTGGGTTGGAGCGTCCAGCCCTCCATTCTGCCTGGGTTTGTGGTCGGGTGAGGTTGAGATTGATCTTGCCGCTCTCATCCAGGATTTCCACGCGCAGCCTCGATCCTGGTGGCAGTGCAAGCCAGCCACCGCCATCGTCGATTTGGCAAGCGGCTCCTTCGCGAGCTTGTTGCGGGCACCACTCCTCCAAAAACGAGTCGGTCAGGGGATCTTGGTCCTGCAACAGCAACGCTTCTCCGAGCGCAATGCCAGAGCGCGCGAGCAAGGACGCCTGCAAACTGTGCACAGAATTTCGCGCCATCCGAGCATCGATTTCAGCAGAGAAAAAGAACTCCGTTACCGTGATGGTGAGCAACGCCACCACCATCAGCGCCATAATGAGAGCCACGCCGCGCTCGCTCCGTAGAAGAGGCTTCATGGCAGACCCCCTCCAAGGGGTCCTGGAGTCGGCGGCGGAACGTAGAGGGGCAAGTCGACGCGCGTGCTGAAATCGACGTAGCCTCCGCTGTTGTCGAACAAAAACAGCTGAATCTCCACGACTGGCGGGAGACCAGGAGGGATCTGGCCAGGTTGAGGTGCCACGGTGGTGTCCCACGCGTTCACCCACGAGCCGCTCTGCGGATCTAAATACCGGAGCCTGAGCCCAGCCACCCGATCGACGAGGTACACGTCGCTCGTCAAGGCACCTTGGGTCGCGCCTTGTTCCGACGCAGACATCTCGGCGGTTGCTTGGCTCAGCGGGTCGAGCAGCACTTCCTCGTGGCGAAGAAGGGCAAATGCGCGGGGCATGTCGGGCATCGGTTCGAGCAAGTACGACACGAACGTGCGGCCGCCACGTCGCCCACCGGCGCTACGATCACGCCGGGTATCGATCACGAATCCGACTTGGTCCGTGGGTACCGGGTCGTTTCCAGGAACACCGATAAACCACACGCCGCCGCGGTTGGCCGCACTCGGATTCAAGGCCCGCTCCAAATCGTCGGCCATGCGCATAACCGCATCCCGGCCTGCCGCAAAGAGCTCCGCTCGTTCCTCAGCTCGGTTCTTGCCGTCGAGCGTTCGCCAAAGGACGCCGTACACGGTGGTGGCCATGATGGCGAAGATGGTGATGGCAAGCAGCAGTTCGAGCAGGGTGAAGCCTGCGGAGCACCGATTAGAGGGCTGCATCGCGTACAAAAAAAGTAACCTCGCATGCTTGCATGTTGCGCTGGTCCCAAAACACGCGCACCACCACTTGTCGCATGGTGTCGAGCCCAGTGGGAAACACTTCCTGGTCGTAAAAGAAGCCCGGGTAGCCGTCGATCGGGCCGGCTTCGCTGCGAACACTGTCGATCCCTTGCTGCATTGCCATGTACTGCACCAAGCTTGCGCGTTCGCGCGCAAGCAGTACGGCACGGGCGAGGTTTTGATCGTAGATGATCGTGGAGATATTGCGGGCGTGCCAGCCCAACAGAGTCACGAACGCGATCGCGATCACCGCCAGAGCGATGAGCACTTCGAGCAGTGTGAACCCGTCTTTCTTCCAGAGGCTGCCCCGCTGTTTACTGGCCATAATTGGGTTCCCAATAGCCGCTACGCCCTCGCAGCCGCTGCGAGCGGGGGTCGAACCACAGCGTGTATGCCTCGCGGGCGGTGGCTAGATGGATGATGACCGGATCCACCGATCCGTCAGGGTAAAACAAGGTAAAGATTCCTCCCTGAGCAATCTTGATGCCCTCGAGCGGCAAGGAGACGTCGGAGACGAACACCGCGTCTCCCAAGCTCACCCCCCGCGCGAGGGAACCAACCTCGGAAGCGAATTGCAGCAAGTCCATGGAGCCAGGTTCGTCCAACGCTACCCAGTATCGTTGCTGATCAAGATCGAAGTGTAATCGATAGGCAACGCCGCTCAAAACCGCTTGATTTCGGAGGAACCGAAACGTGAGTTCCAAGCGGTGAGCATGGGCAAGCAACTCTGCCCGGCTTCGGTCGCGAAATCGCGGCACGACCACCACCAGCACGACGGAAAGCAGCAACAACACCAGGGAAATTTCCAGCAACGTGAAGCCACCGTTTTTTCGGAGGCGGCAACCAACACGTCCCGTAGCCTCTTGCTGCAGGCGGCGCCGCTTTACTTCACCCGCCGTTCCGCAGAGCTTACGTAGCGTGGAGATCCCTGTGGGGGCCATGCATCGGTGGACCAACCGGTAAAAGCGCACAACCCCTCAAGTTTGCCAAGCCGTGTGCTCTACCCGCCGGGCCCGTGGAGAACTTGCATCCGTCCTGGGGCATTCCATCGACGCTTTGCCGAGGCCGCTAGCCCCGATTGTCGATGTCCGCGTTCTTGCCCTCACCGCCTTCTTGACCATCCGCGCCGTAGGACTTGATGACCACCGAGGTGCCATCAGAAAAATACACGTATGGATTCCCCCACGGATCCACGGGTATATGGTCGAGGTATCCGTCGGGGTTCCAGTTCCTGGCGTTGGCAGGCCGTTGCACGAGGGCCTGGAGACCGTCCTGCGTGCTCGGGTAGAAACCATTGTCTAGTTTGAAAAGGTTCAGTGCTTGTTCGATCGCTTTGATGTCCGCAGCCGCTTTGGTGCGTCGCGCTTCGTCGGTTCGGCCGATGATCTTTGGCGCCACCAGCGTCACCAGCAATCCCAGGATAAACACGACCACCATGATCTCGATGAGAGTGAACCCTGCTGAGCTTCTCATCGTGCGCATGATCTGGACCTCCTTCGTTGACCAACTGCGGCGGAACCAATTTGGTCGCCAGTTCGCAAACGTAACAGCCTTGCACATGGCTTCCAATGACGTTCAACGCACCAATTGGTTCATTTCGAAAATTGGCAGCAAAATTGCCAGCACGATGAAGAGCACCACGGCGCCGCCAAAGAGAATCATCAATGGTTCGAGTACGCTCGTAATTGCTGCTACTGCGGTGGACACTTCGTTGTCGTACGCGTCGGCAGCTTTCGTCAGCATCGTTTCCAGTTGTCCGCTGCGCTCCCCGATTGCAATCATGTGCACCAACATGGGCGGGAACAGGCCGCTCCGTTTCAGCGGCGGCGCGATGCTCTGCCCCTCGCGGATGCAGTTGCGCGCCTCCTCGATCGCCTGGCTCAACAGCGTATTGTTGACCACGTGTTTCACGATTTCCAAGGCGACGAGCAAGTTGATGCCGCTCGTCAACAACGTTGCCAGCGTCCGGCAGAAGCGGGCAAGCGCCACCTTGCGAATCAAGTTGCCGAAGTAAGGAATTTTCAGGACTGCGCGGTCGAATCGTAACTGCCCTGCCGGTGTGCGTCGGCTCATTTGGATCGAAACTACGGCCCCAATCAACGCACCCACGACCAGCCACCAGTAATCTTGGGCGAATCCGCTCACGGCCAGCAGTATGCGCGTCATCAGCGGCAACGTTGCCTGATTTTCAGCGAAAATCTTCGTGATCTTGGGCACCACGTAAGACAGCAAGAACAAAAGGATTGCAGTGCCTGTGACGGCCATGAGCGTCGGGTAGGTGAGCGCCGAGCGTACCTTGTTGCGTAACTGGGCGTAGCTTTCGGTGTAGTCCGCCAACCGCAACAAGACGACATCGAGAGCGCCGCTTGCCTCTCCGGCGCGCACCATGTTGACGTACAAATCGCTGAACACCCGCGGGTGGGCTTTCAACGCGTCCGCCAAGGACGCGCCTTCGGTGACTTGCTCCCGCACCTGAGAGAGCACTCGTTTCGTGCGAGCGTTTTCGGTTTGCTCCACCAGGGCAGACAGGGCCTCGACGACCGGGATGCGCGCGGCCACGAGTGTGGCGAGCTGTCGAGTCAATAACGCGAGTTCCTCGGGCCTGATTCGCTCGAAGTACCGGCTCAGTTGCCAGCCCGCACTAGCTTCGGTTGTTGGCGACCGGCGTTCTTGCTCGACCAGCTCTGTGGGGAATACACCTTCACGCCGCAGCTTCTGGCGCGCACCCTTCGGACTGTCAGCATCGACGATGCCGCCAACCGCGCGCCCGGCAGCGTTGAACCCTCGATATGCGTATACTGGCATGGGAATTCCTGGTCAGCTCCGAGCGAGAGGGACAGTGCTGCGAACCCGTCGGACCCGCATTACACGATGTCGTCCTGCGTCACGCGCAAAACTTCTTCGATGGTGGTAATTCCGGCCAGGACCTTCTCTGCGCCGTCTTCGCGCAACGTGTTCATCCCGTGAGCCGTGGCGGTACGCCGAATCGTGGCCGCATCGGCATTTTTCATCACCAGACTGCGGATCTCGTCATCGACGACCAACAGTTCGTGGATGCCCGTTCGCCCTCGGTAACCTTTGCCTTTGCAGTTCGCGCACCCTGGTCCTTGCTTGTATATCTCTCGGCCACCGAGTTGCTGCGGGGTGATCCCCACTTCTTCGATTTCCTCTCTAGTGGGGCGGTAGGCGACACGGCACTGAGTACAAACGCGGCGCACGAGTCGCTGGGCCATGACTGCTATGACCGAACTGGAAACGAGAAATGGCTCGATGCCCATATCGAGCAAGCGGGTCATGGCCCCAAAGGAATCGTTGGTGTGCAAAGTCGAAAACACCAGGTGCCCCGTCAACGCGGCCTGAATCGCGATTTCCGCGGTCTCCGTGTCGCGAATCTCGCCAACCATGATGACATCCGGATCCTGACGCAAAATCGAGCGCAAGCCATTGGCGAAGGTCAGGTCGATTTGCGGGTTCACCTGGATTTGGCCAACTCCGTGAAGCTGGTATTCGATGGGATCCTCGATCGTGATGATGTTCTTGTCGGTCGTGTTGATTTTGGACAAGCACGCGTAAAGGGTCGTGGTTTTCCCGCTGCCAGTGGGTCCCGTCACCAAGATAATGCCGTGGCTTTGGCGAATGAGTCGGTTGACCGTTTCGAGCTTGTTCCCGGTCAACCCTAGGTCCTCGAGCTGCAATAGGGTGCTGGCGCGGTCGAGCAATCGCATCACCACGCGTTCACCGTGCGCGGTGGGCACGATGGACACGCGAATGTCGATGTCTTTTCCTGCGAGGCGGATGCGAATGCGGCCATCTTGGGGAAGGCGCTTCTCCGCAATATTCAGCCCTGCCATCACCTTCACGCGGGAAGTGATGATAGGTTGAAAGCGCTTCGGAGGGGAGAGAATGTCGTACAGAACACCGTCGATGCGGAAGCGGACCAGGAGATCGCGCTCGTACGGCTCGATATGGATATCGCTGGCACGGTCTTTTGCCGCCTGGAAAATGAGCTGATTGACAAGCCGGATGATCGGGGCCTCGTCATTCGCGTCGAGCAAGTCCTGGGGCTCTTCCAGATCGGCGAGTTCCAAGTCGAGCCGCTCGGTATCCAGGTCGTCCATCAATTCCGACGCGGAGCCAGCCGCGATCTGGTCATAGGCGTGGTTGATGGCGTCGAGGACCACTGGGGCTGGGGCGACGAATGCTTTGACCGGGTGGCGGAGCAACACGCGCAAATCGTCGAGGGCCGCTACGTGGGTCGGGTCGGCCATGGCAACAACGACGGCGCGGCCTTCGCGGGCTACAGGCAGAAGCATGTAGCGCTTGGCAAAGTTGATCGGCACTTGCTGGACGAGGTCGAGAACGTCTTCCTGCGGAAGTTGTTCGCGGAACGGGATTCCGTAGTGTTGCGCTAGGGCGCGCGCCCACGTAGTGCTGTCGATCGCGCCCATCTCCTGCAAGACATCTCCGAGTCCCTTGCCGTCGCGTTGACGCTCCCGAGCCTTTTCGAGGACCTCCTCGGAAAGGTTTCCGTATTGAAGCAGCAACGCTTCGAGCGATCTCGCTGCAACTGCCATCGAACTTTACCCGAGCTGCCAGCTCCGCTCGCTCAGCACAGCACCTTCGACTGGTTCACGCCAGTGCAGAAACGTTGGAGGATTGTTGCTGACCCGCATGCCCTCAGGATACGCTGCAAACGCTTCCGTAGGTGTTTCGAATACTTCCAAGCAAATGTACTTAGCACGATACGCGTCGCTCTCGAACCGGTAAACGGCTCCCTTTTGAAACTTTCGGGCAAGCGGGGCACTGCTCGGCACGGCAAGCGCTACAAGGCCGTTGTTTCCTTCGAGACTGGGAAGCGGACTTCCAGAATCGTCTAGAAGGGCGAGCAAGACGTAGCGGTTCGACGTGGACCCTCCACCGTCTCTGGCTCCTGAGGTTCCCTTGCTCAACGGTTCCTCTTCTAGCTTTGGCTTTTGCCCATTCGCATCGGGTGGAGCAGGCGAATCAGCCCCGGGCTTGTAGACCTCTATGCGTGATCGCCCTTTCCGCTCGCCCGCGTCACGGTCTTCTGGGGGAGGTTCGATCGAGGGCCGCACCTCCCAGGACGGAGCATACAACTGTTCCCAACGGGGCGGACGCTGCCCCATTTCTTCGTACGGCTTGCGCAGCACTCGATCCCGCTCGGACACGGCCACGTTTCGTTGGTCACGTTCGTTGCGGATAATGTGGGGCGTCAAGAAAATCAGCAGGTTCGTCTTGCGGTTCCGGGTGGAATCGAACCGGAAGGCGTTGCCAATGACTGGAATGTCCCCCAAAAACGGCACCTTGCTTACGTTCTTGCCCCGCGCCTCGAACATAATGCCACCGATGACGACGGTTTGCCCGTCCCGCGTCACTACACTGGTTGTTGCAGATCGGATCGTGGTTGTGGGCCCCAATTGCGGGTCGTTCGAGATCACGTCGGACACTTCCTGGAAAATGTCCAAACGCACCTGCCCCCCTTCGGAAATCTGCGGGGTCAATCGAAGTGTAATACCGACGTCGCGCCGCTCGATGGTGGCGAAGGTGTTGCTCAAGTTCACGTCGCTGGTTGCCCGGCTGGCAATGAACGGCACGTTTTGCCCGGATACGATCTCGGCCGGCTGATTGTCCGTGGTCAGCACCGTGGGCGCGGAAAGAATGTTTGCGTCCGAGCGACTTTCCAAGGCGCGCAACAATGCCTGCTGGGCCGGAATGGTGACGCCGTTGACCGTTACGGTTTGGGAACTGGCAGCGGCCAGGACCAACCCAGACAAATTCGTCGGATTGAGTAGTTGGTTGATGTCGCCGCGCAAATTCGTCCGGCCAAACCCCACTCCATTGGGTATTTCCGTGGCTCCCTGCAATTCGATCCCAAGCTCTCGGGTCAGATCTAGCGAGACCTCGGCGATAATCGCCTCCACGTAGACCTGCCGCCGTCGGACGTCGAGTTTTTCGATGACTTCCCGCAGCGTCTCGAAGTCTTGCGGTGAAGCATTGATGATCAACGCATTGGTGGCCGGGTCTGCACTGATGCGCACCTGACCTTCGAACTCGCTTTGCTGTCCGGGTTGCCCGCCAGCGGTACCGGCAGCGGTGCCGGCCAGGCCCGGGCGCCGTCCTGCCAAGGACCCAGCTGCACCAAAGCCGGTTTGTCCCAGACCGAGTCCGATCCCAGGCGCAACGCCCCCAAATCCGAAGCCGCCGAGCCCCGGAGCAAAGCCGCCAAAGCCCGTAGTGCCGAATCCACCAAGGCCGAATCCGCCGCCGAAACGGCTCCCTCCGATTCCCCCGAAGCCACCGCGGAGCCCGCCAAACCCTCCGAAACCGCCGCGCAGCCCACCAATTCCACCGAAACCAAACGGACTAAAGCCACCAAAGCCAGCTCCGGCCCCGACGAGCGAGGACAAAACCGGAATGAGCTCGAACGCGTTGGCGTACTTTAAGTAGTACACATGGATTCGCCCCGTTCCTAAAGGCAAAGGCACGTCCAAACGGGCAATCAAATCCTTGATTCGGCGCGCCTCAGCGGGTCCGGCAACGAGGATCAAAGAGTTGGTGCGTTCATCGGGAATGATCTTGAAGGCGCGCTCCGGAGTGACGCCACCGCTAATGGCTTGACCCGTGGCTGCGCCTGTCCCACCGGGCCGGGGAGCTGTTCCTCGGCGCAACCGTGCGTCGGGGGCCGCTCCCGGCTGAGTGGCGGGAGCGCCCGCAGTTTGCGCACTGGGTTCTTCGAGAAGTTGCTGCAGGAGAGCCGCAATATCGCCGGCAAATGCATAATTCAGGCGTACCACCTCGATTTCCTGCTGTTGCCCTTCGACATCCAGTTGGGAAAGGATTTTCGCCAGGCGGTCCGTTTGCGCCGCGGTGTCGATGATGATCAACGTGTTCGTCGGCGTGTAAGCAGTCAGCAGCCCGTCCGGCGAAGCGAGCGGTTGCAGAATGGCAACCATGTTGTTTGCGTCCACGTACTTGAGCCGTATGAGCCGGGTGATGTACTCGTCGCGCGGTTGCGGCCGTGCCTCCGGCAGTACCGTGTCGATCGTGGACGTCTTGGCGTCTTTCGTGGGAAGGATCTTGATAATCGATCCCGAGGGTACGGTCGTAAACCCCTTCACTTGAAGGACCGACTGGAACACTAAGTAGGCTTCGTCGACGGAGATCTTTCCTGGGGAAATGATGGTGACTTTGCCCCGTACTTTTTCATCGACGATGAAATTTTTGCCGGTAATGTCACTGATGAATTTCACCAGGACGGCGATGTCGACGTCCTGAAAATTCATCGTGATCTTTGCCGGTTCTGTGTCGTCCCCCTCTGGCTCCGCGGGTACGTTTTGCGCAAACGCGGTGACCACCGCCAGCAGTAACGTTGCAGTAAAGCCGCTTGCTGCGGAACGCATCATTCCCCTACGCCACATACCACCCTCTTCTCCCGGCCTTTCAACGGATCCGATACACCGTCTCGAACGGCTGCTTGTTCCGGATGCCTGCTACTTTGATCTCGGTTGTGTTGCGAAGCTCTTGGAACAGAGCCAATGCCTTTGCCGGATCGCTTAGGTCTTGACCATTGATACTCTGGATGACGTCGCCGTTACGCAGCCCGAGCTGCTCGAAAATGCTCCCTTGCCGGATGGCAAACAACCGGAACCCCGTCGACTGCCCGTTTTCAAAATGGGGAACCGCACGCATCTGGGTAAGAAGCTGGTTCATGTTGTCGAGTTGCCGATCGACCTCGGCACGATCGATGTGGTACTCGTTCTCGCCCACTCGCTGGATGTGGGGATTGGGCGCAACTGTCGGGGCTGTTGGATCCGGAACCGTCGTTGGGAAGGACGCGTTCACGATGACCCGCTGTCCCCCAGGCGAAATCCCACCAGGAGCGCCTCCACCCGGCTGCGCAATTTCCAAGATTTCGTCGAAGCCCCCTCGATCGAGTACCACGTGATCCCAATTGATTTGTTTTACGGTGGCCGGACCAGGCACCTGGTCGCCAATCCGGTAAACCTCTTGTTTGTGACTGGCGAGATCCTCGATGACACAGTACGAGGGGCCGCGGGTATGAATGGACACGCCCCAAAGCTTCAAGTTGAGCTTGGTGGGCGGCGGAGGCACGTCTACCTTGACCTCCTCCACGGGCTTTGCCGGGTTGAAAATGTCCCGCGTACTAATGGCGGCATAGGCCGCGAGCGGGCGCTTGGGCGGCTTGGCAATTGGTGGCGGGGGCGGTTTCAGGCGAACCTCCGGCGGCAAAGCCAACCGGGCAGCAATTGCAGCGCTCACCGCAGAAGCCCCCAGATAGGCCACGACCGTCAGCAAAGCAAAGTTGACCCACACGAGGTAACGTGGCGAGAGCTTCATCGTGCCAACCAGAGGTGCTGTGGTCTATAGACGAAGCTTGTTTGCGGATTCAAGCAAAGTTGCTGCCGTTGACTGCTCGTACCCATGCGAGTACGTTGCCAAGACGTCACCGTTGTTTGGATCTTCAACGTGGACGAGGCTCGGCAGAAAACAAGCCGACTGCAGCGCAGCTCGGCTGCAGTCATGGACTCAAAGGCAGAAACCCTTTTAGGAGGTGTAGAGCAAATGAGCGAAATGCATCGGCAGAAACAGGCGCAGACCGAACCGGTCGCGCCGGTTACACTTACCCCTGTCGCGGTGGAGCAAACAAAACTCGCACTGCAACGCCGAGGACTCGATGGGGGCGTTTTGCGGGTCGGGGTGACCGGCGGCGGCTGCTCTGGTTTTCAGTACTCCTTGTCCGTCGAGCCGCAAAGTAAGCCGGGTGACGTGGTGGTAGAGCAGGATGGAGTCCGCATTGCCGTGGATGCCGAAGCCCTACCCTACCTCAAAGGCACCCTGATCGATTACGTTCAAGGCTTGCACAGCGCTGGCTTCAAGTTCGTGAACCCGAACGCTGCACGCACGTGCGGCTGTGGATCCTCGTTTTCCGTCGAGGCGACCCAGGACAACCACTGAGCAAGAAGGAACTGCGGACTTCAGGAAGCAAATGAAGTATTTCCCGCTTCTCCTCGATTTGCGCGGGCGCTCGTGCGTGGTCATCGGTGGAGGCAGCGCCGCACTGCAAAAATGCCGGATTCTTCTGGACGCCGGTGCGAGGATCACGTTAGTCAGCCCGCGAATTTTGCCGGAGTTGGCAGACTTGTTGCGTTCCGGTGCAGGCACCCACGTGCCCCGTGCGTACCAGCGGGGCGACTTGGCCGGTCATGTCCTCGCGGTGGTCGCAACCAACGACCAAGCTGTTCAAGAGGCCGCAGCGCACGAGGCTGAACAACTGGGCATTCTGATCAACGTCGTGGACAACCCGAAGCGATGTTCCTTCATCATGCCTGCCATTTTGAGTCGTGGCGATCTCACCATTGCCGTGAGCACTGCGGGGCGTTCGCCCGGATTTTCCGGGGCGCTCCGTGACCGGCTCGCTGAGTTGCTCGGGCCGGAGTACGCTCGCGCCGTCGAGGTAGCGGCGCGGCTTCGAGAGCGGTGGCAGCGCCAGTCGATCCCTCTGACGGAGCGTCGCCGGCGAGCCCGATGCTTGCTTGACGAAGAGTTTTTGGCGGCCCTGCGACGCGACGACTGGTCACTGGTTCAGCGCCACCTAGAGCAAGTCGAAGGAGAACCAATTTCTTTGGCAGAGCTGGGGGTGGAGTCTTCGTGACGGCACTGACACTGCTATTCGCAGTTGCCGCGTACTTGGTCGCAACTGGAGCGTTCCTGGCGCACGTGATTTTCGGCAAGTCTGCGTTGCGCCGCTGGGCCCATGCTGGACTGGCTACCGGTGCTGCCTTGCATTTGATCGCCCTCGGCAGCCGCGTTGCCGTATTCGGGTACCAAGCCCTGGCACCGCTCCCGGAACAGCTCTCGCTCATCGCGCTGCTAGCAGTGTCGGTGTACCTTGGCGTGGCCTTACGCGCTCCACTCACGGCGGCGGGCGCCGTGCTAGCTCCACTTGCATTTCTGGCGAGCTTATCTGCCTACTACTTCGAGCAAGGCCCTATGCCTGGACCCACAGGGTCTGGAGGATTTTGGCTTGCCATTCATGTGGGGCACACGTTGCTTGGTTATGCCGTGTTTGCGTTGTCGTTTTGCTTGAGCTTGGCCTACCTCTTTCAGGAGCACCAACTCAAAAGCAAAGCGCGAACGGGCGTGTTCCGCCGCCTCCCTCCTCTCGAAACCTTGGATCAATGGAATCATCGCTTTGTTGCCTGGGGCTTCGTGTTCTTCACCATCGGGATCCTCAGTGGTTCGTGGCTTGCCCAGCGAGCTTGGGGGGCGCTTTGGTCGTGGGACCCGGTACAAACCTGGTCTGGCATAGCGTGGTTGCTTTATGCTGGGTTGCTTCATGCGCGCTCCGTGGGGTGGCGAGGAAAGCGGGCTGCGCAGCTCATCGTGCTTTCGTTTTTGTTGCTGCTTGCATCCTTTATCGGAGTCAACACGCTGCTTCCGGGGAGGCACGGGATCCAAACATCATGGAGTCACAGCTCCTGATCGTCGGCGTCAACCACCACTGGTCGCCAGTGGAAGTTCGGGAGCGCTTGGCAATTGCTCCAGAACAGGTGGCGGAATTCTTGCGCCGCTTGGTTGCGCACCCAGCCGTGCAGGAGGCAGTTCTCATCTCTACGTGCAATCGGGTGGAAGTGGTTGTGGTCAGCCCTACTCCCGATGAAGCCGTCCGCGTGACCACGGAAGAGCTTGCGGCGACTCGAGGCTTCTCCGACCTCGAGCTTCACGACGCGCTCTTGCAGTACCGAAGTCGAGAAGCAGTGCGGCACCTGTTTCGCGTGGCCTCGAGCTTGGATTCCCTGGTCGTGGGCGAACCGCAGATTTTGGGGCAAATCAAAGACTTCTACCGGCGGGCAGCGGCTGCCGGCACCGTCGGTGTCGTGCTGCACCGCTGCTTCCACAAGGCCTTTACGGTCGCCAAACGTGTGCGTACTGAAACCGGCATCGCCAGCCGGGCCGTTTCGGTGTCGTCGGCCGCTGTGGAGTTGGCCTCGAAGGTCTTCGAGCGGCTCGACGACAAGACCGCTCTCCTCATCGGTGCAGGAACGATGGGCGAGCTTGCTGCGCGGCACTTGGTTGCGCACGGCGTGCGCAGCGTGCTGTTCGTCAACCGGAATTTCGAGCGGGCCGCACTGTTGGCCCAGCAACTGGGCGGGACCGCGATGCCTTTCGAGGAGCTCCCTCGTGCCCTGGTGTGGGCGGACGTCGTCATTGGCTCCACCGCGGCAGACGAGTTTGTCTTGACACCGGAAATGGTTCGACAGGCCTTGCGCCAGCGGAACTTTCGGCCGCTGTTTCTGATCGACGTGAGCGTGCCACGCAACTTCGACCCACGCATCAACCAACTCGACCAAGTGTATTTGTTCGACGTGGACGACCTCGTAGCGGTAGCCGCGCAAAATCGCGAACAGCGGCTTGAACAAGCGGAACGGGCAGAACTCATTGTTGAGGCGGAGGTCGATGCGTTCCTGCGCTGGCTGCGCACTCTCGATGCGGTACCGACGATCGTCGCGCTCCGAGATCGACTGGAGAGGATTCGCAGCGAAGAAGTGGAAAAATTTTTTGCCCACCACCCGCAGCTCGACGACCGTATGCGGGAGGACATCGCCGCATTTTCCCGAACGCTTCTGGCGAAGGTGCTTCACGCCCCACTGACGCAGCTGAAACGAGAAGGGGCTAAGCACGAAAAGCTGTATTTGGCTGCGGCGCGGCGTCTGTTTCGGCTCGATCACGACGAGGAGGAGGACTGACACCGTGCACCTTCGCCTTGGTACGCGCGGGAGCCAGCTCGCCCTCGCGCAGAGTAACTGGGTGGCCGATCGGATCCGCGAGGTACATCCAGATTGGAGCGTAGATTTGATCCCGATTCGCACAACCGGAGATCGGGTGCTTGATCGGCCGCTGACAACCTTGGGTGGAAAAGGATTGTTCGTGAAAGAGATCGAAGAGGCTCTTCTGCGTGGGGAGATCGACTGCGCAGTGCATTCGGGCAAAGACCTGCCGGCTACGCTTGCTCCTGGCCTTGTGATTGCCGCGGTACCCCCGCGGGAGGATCCGATCGATGTGTTGGTCACTCGCGAGGGCGTTTCCCTCGAGCGGTTTCCGCGTTGCGGTACCATTGGCACCAGTAGCCCACGTCGAGCAGCCCTCCTGCGCTGGTTGCGGCCGGACATTGTCGTGACGCCTCTGCGAGGCAACGTGGACACGCGGTTACGCAAACTGCGTGAAGGTGAAGTAGACGGCGTTGTCTTGGCCGCGGCGGGTCTTCGGCGCCTCGGCATCCAGGATGTGCCTTTGCAGCTCTTGGACCCGGTACTGTTTTTGCCTGCGGTGGCTCAAGGAGCCCTTTGCGTGGAGACCCGTAGCGATTCTTGGAAGGGTCGGCTTGAATTTCTGCATGACGTGGTGGCTGGCTTCTGCGTAACGGCAGAACGGGCGTTCCTCGCGGCCGTGGAAGGTTCTTGCCACACAGCCTTGGCTGCGCGAGCTGAGGTATGGAATGGAGAGCTCGTGCTCGACGGGTTGATCGCGGACCCGAACGGACAGCGGCTCGTCCGCGGCCGGTCCCGAGGCGCCGTACAGCAGGCGGAAGCCATCGGAGCACGTCTGGCGGAGCAACTCTTGGCAGCCGGTGGGCGCGAGATTCTCTCTTCGAAGGTGCCGGACAACCCACAGTGAGGAACACGATGGCGGGAAAACTTGTGCTGGTGGGTGCCGGACCCGGGGATGCGCGGCTCGTAACTTGCGGCGCACTTCGTTGGATCGAGCGCGCGGACGTGATCGTTTACGATTTTCTCGTCAACCCTGGTTTGCTTGGCCATGCGAAACCAGGCGCCGAACTGATCCTCGCCGGGAAGCATGGCGGTGGACCACGTGTAGAACAGGGAGAAATCATTCGAATTCTTTTGGCGCACGCTCGAGCGGGAAAACTCGTGGTACGACTGAAAGGCGGCGATCCGTTCGTATTTGGTCGCGGCGGGGAAGAACTCGAAGCGGCGAAAGATGCCGGCATCGATGTGGAAGTCGTGCCCGGAGTGACCTCAGCCATCGCGGTGCCAGCGTACGCTGGCATTCCGGTGACCCACCGCGACTACGCGTCCTCGTTCGCGGTGGCCACTGGCTACGAGTATCCCGAAAAACCCGAAGTGGCGGTACCTTGGGAGCAGTTCGGCCACCGGCAGCAAACAGTTGTCCTACTCATGACCCAACGCCAGCTCCGCGCCAACGTGGAACGCTTGCGGGCCGCTGGGCGCTCTCCAGACACGCCAGTGGCGGTCATTCAGTGGGGAACACGTGCGTGGCAACGGACGATCGTGGGCACACTTGGGGATATCGCCGATCGCGTGGAAGCGGCAAAACTCGAACCCCCGGTTGTCGCTGTTGTCGGAGATGTGGTTCGGTTGCGGGAAAAGCTCGCATGGTTCGAGTCGAAGCCCCTCTTCGGCAGAACGATTGTCGTGACTCGTCCGAAGGCCGAAGCGGTGCTCTTCGCGGAACGGCTGCAGGACCTGGGTGCTGAAGTCATCGTGTTTCCAACGATTGAAATCGCGCCGCCCCAGTCCTTCGAAGCGTTGGATGCCGCGCTCGCGCGGCCTGGTGAGTTCGATTGGCTTTTGTTCACCAGTGCCAACGGTGTGGACGCCTTCATGCAGCGACTACGAGAGCTCAAGGGAGACATCCGCGACTGGCACCGCGCACGAATCGGCGCCATTGGCCCGCGTACAGCTGCCGCAGTGGACAAGTTTGCGCTCCGCGTCGCGGTGGTAGCGCCGGAGTACCGCGCCGAGGGATTGGTAGAAGCGTTAGCTCGCATCGGAGTGGCGGGACAGCGAATCTTACTCCCGCGCGCAGCTGGAGCGAGAGAGGTCCTGCCGCGTGCCCTGGGCAGTTTAGGAGCGCACGTCTTGGAAGTTGAGGCGTACCGCAGCGTATTGCCCGAGGCGCCACAAGCGCCCTTTGTGGCTGACGAACTACGAAGGGGAAGAATCGATTTGCTCACCTTCACCAGCTCGAGTACGGTACATCACTTTGTCCAGCTCATGCGCGACCAACAGGAAGTTCCCATCGAAGGCAAGCTGGCAGCGTGCATCGGCCCAGTGACGGCGAACACTGCGCGCAGCTACGGGATGCGCGTAGTGGTGGAGCCCAAAGAATACACGGTGGATGCACTGCTTGAGGGAATCGTGGAGCTCTTTCGTGGTCAAGGAGGAAATTTGTAATGCCATTCCCCGAGGTCCGTATGCGTCGCTTGCGGCGCACAGAAGGATTGCGCCGCTTGGTGCGGGAAACCACTTTGCAGGTCGACGACCTGGTCATGCCGCTGTTCGTCGTCCCCGGGTCGGGAGTCGCCAATCCAGTAAAAAGCATGCCTGGCATTGCCCAGCTCTCGGTCGACAAGGCCGTGCAGGAGTGCCAGCGGATTGCGGACCTTGGCATTCCAGCCGTGCTGCTTTTTGGGGTGCCAGAGTTCAAAGATGCAACGGGATCTAGCGCGTGGAAGGAAGACGGGGTGGTGCAGCAGGCTGTTCGTGCCATCAAACGAGCAGTCCCTGACCTCGTCGTCATCACCGACGTATGCTTGTGCGAATACACGGACCACGGCCACTGCGGCGTCGTTGTTGGGACAGAGGTCGACAATGACGCTACGCTCGACCTTCTGGCTAAGGAAGCCGTTTCTCATGCCCAAGCTGGAGCGGACATGGTCGCACCTTCCGACATGATGGACGGACGGGTCGCTGCCATCCGAGAGGCGTTGGACGCCGACGGCTACGAACACATCCCGATTCTTTCGTACGCAGCAAAATTTGCTTCGGCGTTTTACGGGCCATTCCGCGAAGCCGCGCAGTCCGCACCAAAGTTCGGCGATCGGCGTGGGTACCAAATGGATCCGGCAAACGCGAACGAGGCGTTGCGCGAGGTAGAACTCGATCTCGAAGAGGGGGCGGATATCGTGATGGTGAAACCCGCACTTCCGTACCTCGACGTGGTTTGGCGCGTGAAAGAATCGTTCGGGTGCCCAGTGGCCGCTTATCAAGTCAGTGGCGAGTACGCCATGATTCAGGCGGCCATCCAAAATGGCTGGCTCGACGAGCGCCGCGCAATTCTGGAGAGTCTTACGGCCATTCGGCGCGCTGGGGCGGACTTCATCATCACCTACTTTGCGACGCGGGTCGCCTCTTGGTTGTGACGGGTCGCATGGGGGGACTGCAGACCTCTCCAACCGCAGGAGCCCCCGAGACAAAAGCTTTGGTTGGCAGGGGTGGGAAACTCTGCTACTTTGCGTGACACATTTCTCTTAGGAGGAGGTGCAACTGAGTGAGTCGAGAAGATCTGATTCAAATCGAAGGAACGGTCAAAGAAGTTCTTGCTGGTGGCCAGTTTTTGGTCGAGTCGGACCAAGGTCAACAGTTCCGTGCAAAAATTGGCGGGCGGATGCGCCGGTTTCACATCCGCGTAATCCCCGGCGATCGCGTTACGGTCGCTGTTTCTCCCTACGATCCTTCACACGGATTGATCATGTACCGAAGCAGCTAATCGCTTCGGCTAACAACGGGCAACGTTCGGGCTGCGTTCGCAGCCCACTCCTCGTCAATTTCGGGGCCGCTTCCCTTTTTTTACGGGTGGCTGCTGGCTTCCGACCTGAGGAGCAGCCCTGACATCAGGTCGGCTTTATCTACTTTGAGAGCCTTTCCGGGCTGATCTGTTCCCACGCCTCGACGAGTACAAGCGCAGACAGCGCGGCGTCCATTGCCAGAACGGTTTCTAGCTGCGGCGCCTGTCTCCCCTTTCTGTCCTCGAGAGTCGACACCGCTCCCTACGCGCGTGTGCTGCAGCGCTGGCTTCCGAGTGGACCTGAGCCTCGGGTGGTTGCGGCTTTGCCGGCTGGGTGGGGCCGCTCGGGTACAAAGTTCCGAATGTGGGGCTGGAGGAATGTTTTCGGTAGACCAGCGGCAGAGGCGACTCGAAGAGTGCTCGCCGACGCGGGGCTGCGGTCGGGACATCGGCTCGTCTAGCGGGCCCGCTGGTGCCAGAAGACAGCCCGGTTTCTGCACGAACAAAAAGAGAACTTCTTCGCCTTACGAATCGGCGACCTCCTTGGGGGGCAGCATTTTTTCGGCTGCGTCCGGCGCCGTTCCTGGTACCATGAAAGCCATGCCCGGCCGAGAATCCGCACTCCGAGCGTACCGCAGAGAACTTGAGATCCTGACGGCCCGACGCCAACCCGCAGCGCTGCTGGCGGGTGCTGCCTTGTCCGCGTTCTTCTTTTTGATGGAATTGCGGTTTTACCCTGACAGGCTGCCGACGCTGCTACTGTGGCTGCTGCTTTGCGCCCTTCCCACGGTGGTGCTTCGCGTCTGGCGGGGAAAATTGCTGCGGCGACGAGTTTTGTCGTGGGCAACGGCTGGGGGCGTAAGCGCGGTGCTTTTGCTCCTTATCGGATACGCGCAGAGGGTGCATGCAGATGCCTCGCTTGTGGTGGTCCAACTGGCTAGCGCGTTCCTCATCGCGAGCGTGATGTTCCCTTGGCCGCCGGGCCTGCACTTGCTCATGGTTGGTCCGCCGCTTGCCGCTTCTGCGGCGTTTCTCTGGTTTCATCCGTTGCCAACGTTTGCTCCGTTACCGTACGTTTGGGGGCTGTTGGCTGTCGCAGCCGTCGCATCCTTGCTGGTTGCCTGGCATCTCGATCTACAGCGTTGGGCAATTTTCCGCGAGTCGCGAGCGCGCGACGAGGCGATGTTGGTGGCCCGATCGCTCCTCCATGTAGCCGGGGAGCTGAGTGCCGCTGGCGATCCCCAAACCGTGCTCGATCGGATTGTCCAGCGCACCCGTTCTCTTTTGCAAACCGACTGGTGTGTCATTTTGCTGCGTTCGGGCGAGCCAGCTGTGTTCGAGATTGCGGCAGGCAGTGCAAATCGTTCGGATCTCTTGCAGGAGGGGAAAGGAATCGAGTTTCGGTTCGACGACTACCCGACACTCCACGTCTTGAAGAATCCTGGGACCGTTTTGGAGGTTTCTCGTGACCATCCGCCGGATGCACGCTGGCGAGCACTCATGGTTTACTTCCGCACGCGCTCGATGCTGGCGGCGCCAATGGAACGCGGAGGGAATATCATTGGCGTACTTGCCGTTGGCCGCGGCTCTACCGATGCGCCTTTTCCACCACGATCGGCCCGAATTCTTCTTGGCATTGCTCGACAAGCGGTCGTGGCTCTGGAAAACGCCAAGTTGTTTGCTGACTTGGAGCAAGCAAACAGGCTCAAGTCGGAGTTTGTCGCGGCCATGTCGCACGAGCTGCGGACACCACTGAATATCGTCATTGGATACGCGGACCTGCTCGCAGAAGGCGCGTTTGGAGAATTCGCTGGGGAGGCTGGGGATGCCCTCGATCGCATTCGCCAGCAAAGCCGCGAACTTCTCCAATTGATCGACGCTACTCTCGACGTAAATCGCCTCGAGGCAGGCTCCAGTGCTGTCGACGTGACGAAAACCACGCTGAGCGCGTTCGTTTCCTCGATCGGAGCACAACTGGAGCTCCTGCCTCGTTCTGGGGAGACGAGGTTTTCCTACTGTGTGGTCGAGGACGGCACGCTGCGGACCGACATCGGGAAGCTTGGAATCATCTTGCGGAATTTGGTTGGGAACGCGTTTAAGTTTACGCCTCGGGGCGAGGTACGCCTGATCGCCACTGTGGAAGCTGGGGGACAAGCGGTCTTCACGGTCCAGGATACCGGCGTGGGGATCCCACAGGCTGAAATCGACCGCATCTTCGACATGTTTTACCAAGTGGCGCGTCCGGGGGAACTTCCACGTGGGGTTGGTCTGGGGCTCTACATTGTTCGCCGGTTTGTCGAGCTGTTGCGAGGAACCGTGAAGGTGGAAAGCAACGAAGGGTCCGGGACGAGCTTCACGGTCACCATCCCGCTACTCGCGCAAGCGCGCCCGGTGGCTGCGGATCAGCGCGAGGGCGTCAGGGGCACCGCCGAGGAAGCCATCGAGAGCGTGCCTGTGGATCTCTCGGATACCAAAAGGGTTCACGAAGGATGACCCGCCCGGGCTGCTCTGGGACGTGGTCGATATCGCGCACGACGCGAACCTGGATGGGGCTGCATAAGAGAGACTTCGTCACTTCACCTTGGACGAACACGAGCTGAGCCAAATAACTGTCGGGAACTACGACTTCGGTGACGTGCGGATGGAGTTGCAGTTCGGCAACGCTGCGGATCCATCGCTCTGCCGCATGGGTAAAATTCCGGAAAAATTGAAATTCGTCGGACTCCAGGATGACATTCCGGCCTTGCCAGTGGCCGACGAGGGAGATCCCGAGTAGCATCGCAGCCGCTATTTGCCGGGACACGCGGAGACCACTAGCGCCACCGAGGATCCACAAAGAGATGCCCGGAGCGCCCATCGCCACGTAATACGAGGCGACATGCTGGGGAAGGAAAATCACGGGGAGCAAGGATACCACGAACCACGCGCCCCCGAAGGCGGCGATGCCAAAGTGTGCTTTTCTCTTCTGTGTCCGCAGGAATGCCACCACCGTAGTTGCAAGGGCCACAAGCAGTCCGACACCCACCCACGTCTTGGTGAATGCAGTCTGCTGGACCAGAAACAACGCGGGGCTGAATGCGTACCCGACATAGGTGCCGATGCCGCGCAAAAACACGGCGAGGGAAAACTCTGGCGTATATCCCTGCAGCATAACGGCTCGGACAATCGGATCCGGGAAGTCGGAAACGACGCCGAATCGTAGGTAGTAAATTTTGTAGCTGGCATAGGCCGCGGAGAGCGCGCACAGGAGGCCAAGCGTTGCGATCTCCGCTCGTCCGCGAGCAGCGGTTGGAATGAGCACGGTGGCTAGGAACAAGACGAGGGGGAGAACGACGCCGTGCTCGGAACTTGCGAGGGCTCCAGCGAACCACCACGGCGTGAGCGTCATGCGGATTACAGGCGATGGCGAGGTCCAACTGATCAACGCGAGTAAGCCAAACAGAGTGGGCGCAGTAACCGTGCAGAGTGCTGGCCAACAGGAAGCGATAGCGAGCCCTGGTGTGGTCAAGTAGGTCAAGCCCGCAGCAAGGCCGACGATGGGAGAACGCAAAAGTCTTGCAGCAAGGAGGCAGACCAAGCTCGCATTGACGCTTTGCAGCGCCATCTGGACTAGGTGGTACCAAAACGGATCGTTGCCGAACGCAAGGCGGATACCGAGGAAGTAGCCAATCGTCGAGAGCGGCCGATACAGCAAGAATCCGTGCACCGGTGCGAAGATACTTAGGAACGAGGCCCGCTCGTCGGAGGCAATTTGCGCCGCCCGCCCCAAGACCCAGAAGTCATCGAAATGGAAGAAGGCAGACAAACACTCCCCGTACGACCAGTACAAGAGGCCGTTCCCAAGCACGAGCGTTGCGACGGCTGCACTAAGAACGCGCACTCGGAATCGTCGCGGCCCTACTTCCACGTCGAACTCAGGTGATCGAGGGCTCTCCAAGGTACCACGCCCGGAGAGCTCGAGGCGAACCCTACTTCTTCCGCTTGGTTGCCCGGGCAGCCGTCCCCTTCACCCGGGTCTTGGTAGCCGATTTTTGCACTTTCTTCTGGGAGGCTGGCCGGGCTCGGCTTGGCTTGCGAGCCGCCGCTGTGGAAGAAAGGGGAGATACAACTTTGAGCCGCTTTTTTTCCGGCTTGGCGGCGCCAGTCGCCTTCTTCACCGGTCGCATCCTTTGGGCCGCACCCCTCTCGAGTTGTGCCGCGACGTCCACCTGATACTTGACTTTGCTGGCTAGCTGCCCGAACAAAATGCCCAACTTGTCCCAATCTTCACTGGCGAGCGCTTCGTTCATGCGTTGCTGGTGATCTTCGAGGTACGTCAGACGGTACCGCTTTCCACCCACGTCCACCGTTGACGGAACCACTCGCTTGGCGCGGACCACCCGGACAATTTCCTGCAGGATTTCCTTATCCAGCGGGGTGATCGTCAACCTGCCATCTCCCTTCCAGCGTCCATAAAGACTCGCGGTACGTTTCGCCGCCTAGCACAAAAGGTCCGCGGGATAAAGCGAAAATACGGTAAAGTTTCTCAGCCAGACTTGCCACGAACTCAACTTGCACCGCTTGGCGGGCAAAACAGTAGTTGCTCGGCTCTCAAAAAATGCACCGAAACCAAAGCCAAGGACCGGGATTCCGCAAGCCGTGCTTGGCCCCCGACCAGGTTGTGCTGCTCGTCGGTAGGGACACAGCGTTCTGACGGGCGCGCCCCAAACACCCACCCGCCCTGCGTGCTCCTCCTAACGGGAGTGCCCCGGCCCGCAGTGGAAGGGCAGCTGGAACGCCTGACGGCAGCAGCCTCTGGGGCGGAACCTAGGGGCGCCGACCATCGTATCGAGCTTATGCGCGACCTGAAGCGTCAAACGGCTGGGCAAAGGAACCTGCGGACCACAACCGAGGGGACGACCGGTTCGGGGATTGCAGAAGGCTTCGGTTGTCTAGCTAGCGACCGCGTCCGGGTGCTTCGATGGCGCTATGAGTGTCCCGGCCTGCGCTCCAACTCCTCTTGTTCGGCTTTGCACACCACGCACAGCGTCGTTACGGGGCGCACTCGAAGCCGTTCGTAGCTAATCTCTCCTCCGCACGACTCGCACACTCCATAATCGCCCGCGGCGATACGAGCCAGCGCTTCGTCGATTTTCAGCAAGAGCTTGCGTTCGCGGTCTCGCACCCGCAGCACCGAGATGTGGTTCGCTTCGATCGACGCACGATCGCTCGGGTCGGGAGTATTTTCTTGGTCCGCGTTCAGTCCTCCCACCGTTCGGCTCGCATCCACCAGGATCTCCTGCCGCCGCTGCAGGAGGAGTGCTTTCAAAGTTGCCAGTTGCTCCTCAGTCACCGCTCCCACCTTACTGCAGAAAAGTGGCTTCGCCTGTACCACCTCCAAGTACGTCAGTAAAGCGCTCGTCCTCGTCCAGGTGGCTCGTGCCAACAGCGCGTGGCGCGCCGGTGCGAAAACCTTGTTCCTCGCGCGGTGCTCTCGCTCTGCCCCCCCCATGTTCACCTGCGCGAAGCGCTGGGAGCGAGAAGCAAACGCATCCTGAGCAGAACTGTGCCGCTCCGAGGGCGGCGGGTAAGTACGAGTGAGAGTTCCACGATCATGCCGAGGCTGTGCAGCCAGATTTTTTGAGGCCGAAGCCCTCGTTCTGCGGTCGAGCTTACACCGCGCCTGGATCGCTGCCTCGCGCGCGTGTCTCTGGTGTGAAGTCCCATACGCTCCTCGGTCTCGTCTTGCACTGCCCCACGGAAAATTCCGTGGGGCCTAGCTCGCGCAGGGGCGCGGGGCCGTGGCCGAGTTCAACGCGCCGGCGAGACGCCCGCAGCGATCCGCTGTTGGGCTTCCGATCGCGCCCACCGGTCGGCTTGGAGGACCACGTCGAGCGTATCGACTTCCGTGGGGACGTGGGATTCCATGACAGCCCGCAAGAGGCGCGGGATGTCGGAAAATTTGAGCTTACCCTCGAGGAATGCGGCAACCGCTTCTTCGTTTGCAGCGTTCAGCACCGCCGGGGCGGTTCCGCCGCGAGCCAAGGCTTCGTAAGCCAGTGCGAGGCACGGAAACCGATCGACATCGGGCGACACGAATTCCAACGTTCCGGCTTTAGCCAAGTCGAGGCGAGGGAGGTGCTGCAATGGCAGGCGTTCTGGATACCCGAGGACGTATGCAATGGGAATCGACATGTCCGGCACGCCCAGTTGAGCAAGGAAAGACCCGTCAATGTACTCCACCAATGAGTGCACGATGCTCTGCGGATGAATGACAACGTCGATTTGCTCCGGTGCGAACCCAAAGAGCCAGTGCGCTTCGATCACTTCGAGGCCCTTGTTCATCAGCGTTGCAGAGTCGATGGTAATTTTCGCTCCCATCTTCCAGGTGGGATGCTGTAACGCCTCCCGGGGTGTCACATGTTCGAGTTGCGCTTTGGGCGTGCGTAAAAAGGGTCCTCCAGAAGCGGTGAGCACCAGTCGCCGCACGTCCTCTCTTCGATGCCCATGCAAGGCCTGGAAGATCGCGTTGTGCTCACTGTCCAGTGGCCACACGGTGGCACCGCACTCCTGGGCTCTCTTCGTCACGAGCGCTCCCGCGGCAACCAAGACTTCCTTGTTCGCCAGGCCCACCGCCTTGCCGCGTTCCACTGCGCGTAACGTGGGGACGAGTCCGAGGGCGCCTACGAGCGCGGATATCACCAAGTCCGCCTCTGGGAGTGTCGCACACTGTTCGAGCCCCGCGGGCCCATGCACGACTTCTCCCCGGAAGCCCCCGAGTCGTTCGCGCAATTCCTTGGCTGCTTCTGGATTGCCGACAGCAACGACGCGGGGCTGAAACCGACGCGCCTGTTCGGCCAGCAGTTCTACCTTCGACCCGCCGGCAATTCCGACGACCTGGAATTTTTCGGGGAAACGTTCGACCACGCTTAACGTGGTCACTCCAATCGACCCAGTAGAACCAAGGATGACCAAACGCTTCATCGTCGGCGTCCCGCTGCCTATCTCTGCTTCACCGAGGGTTTTTCTCCCCTTGCCGTATAAACAAGGTGGAGATCTGTTTCAGCCATGTGCACCACACTCAGACGAGATGACCTCAACATACGTCGCACTCAAAAGGCTCTCCGGGAACCAGAATGGTGTCTTTTTTCCAATGCGCATCGTCGGTGCTGGGATAGTCAATGTTGTAGTGGAGGCCACGACTCTCCTTGCGCAGAATTGCGGACTGGATGATCAACTCTGCAACGAGCGCGATGTTGCGGAGTTCGATCAGGTCCGCTGTGACCAGAAAATCCCAGTAGTATTGCTCGATTTCCTCCTGCAGGAGTCGGATCCGCTTGTACGCACGGGCCAGCCGGCGATTCGAGCGTACGATCCCGACGTAGTTCCACATCGTGCGACGAACCTCGTCCCAGTTTTGGGTGACCACAACCATCTCGTCGCTGTTTACTGCCTGGCCGGGATTCCACTCCGGCAGCTCTGCAAGCTGTTCGCGGTCTCGGCTCACCAAGTCTGCTGCTGCAAGTGCCGCCCGATGCCCAAACACCAGAGCCTCCAGTAACGAATTCGAGGCAAGGCGGTTGGCCCCGTGCAACCCCGTCATCGCAGTTTCCCCTGCGGCAAAGAGACGCCGCAACGGGGTAGCCCCATTCTGATCCGTGATCGCCCCACCGCAGCAGTAGTGTGCGGCAGGCACCACCGGGATCCACTCCTTGGTGATATCGATCCCAAACTGTAGGCACCGTTCGTAGATCAACGGGAAGCGCTCCCGCACAAATGCGGGATCCCGGTGCGTGATGTCGAGGTAAACGCACTCGTAACCATGCACTTTCATCTCGTTGTCGATCGCTCGTGCGACAATATCTCGGGGAGCCAGTTCTGCCCGGCGGTCGTACCGCTTCATGAACGGAGTACCATCCGGTGTACGCAAAATCGCGCCTTCGCCTCGAAGCGCCTCGGAAATCAGGAACGATTTTGCCCGCGGGTGATACAAGCAAGTGGGGTGGAACTGAAAGAACTCCATGTTGGCGATCGGCACACCGGCTCGGTACGCCATCGCAATTCCGTCACCTGTGGCCACGTCAGGATTGCTCGTGTACAGATACACTTTGCCTGCTCCACCAGTTGCAAGCAGTGTTGCTCTTGCCTGGAAGCGAACGATGTCACCGGTGGCGATGTCCAGGACGTAAGCACCCCAGCACTGCGGCTGGCGCACGCGGGGATCGAACTTCGCATCGACCAACAAGTCGATGGCGAGGTGGCGTTCGAAAATCGCGATGTTTTCTTGCTCCCGCACCGCCGCAAGCAGCGCCCGCATGATTTCGTGCCCTGTGGCATCCGACGCGTGCAAAATCCGTCGATGACTGTGGCCACCCTCTTGGCCTAAATCGTAATCTTGATCCGAGTCGTTCTTGGTGTCGAATCGAGTGCCTAAGCGAATCAGTTCTTGGACGCGCTCGGGACCTTCGCGCACGACAAGTTCTACGACGTCTTCGTGGCACAACCCTGCGCCCGCGATGATGGTGTCACGAGCGTGATCGGCAAAAGAGTCTTCCCGACTCCAAACCGAGGCAATGCCTCCCTGGGCATACTCCGTTGCGCTTTCGGGCAACCGATCCTTTGTGACTACCGCAACCCGACCATGAGGCGCTACCTTCAGTGCGAAGGTCAAACCGGCCAGGCCGCTACCGATGACGAGGAAGTCGAACTCTTGCACAGGGCACCGCTTGTATCACAGCCAACGAACTTTGCGCTACGGACAGTTCCGCGTGTGGTTCCTTCTGCCGAGTGCCTAAGATTTTTGTAGATCGGCTGCGCGAAACTACAGCAACAAGGGGTGCGGACTAGGAAGCCGTTGTAGTGAAGATGTGCGGAATGAACGAGGAAGCCCCTTTGCAGCATGGGGCCAGAAGAGCTCGCCGCGAATGATGAACGTGGGTCTTGCGGCAGTGTCCCTGCTTCGGTAAGTGGCGGCCTGTTCTTCGGGATCTTTCGGGGCCGTAGCTCAGTTGGGAGAGCGCTAGAATCGCACTCTAGAGGTCGAGGGTTCGAATCCCTTCGGCTCCATTTTTGTTTCAGGATCCCGCACGCGCGAGCATCAGTTATGGTTTAGCCCTCAAGGCCCGCGAGTCGCGTTTACGACCAGAACCCGCTCGCGGCGGCGCCGTCTGTCACGCAAGGCCCATTCTGCGGGCTATGATGACTTTCATGATTTCGTTGGTACCCGCGTAGATCGTTTGTACGGCGGCGTCAGCGTAGTCCATCGCAATTGGATACTCCAACATGAAGCCGTAGCCGCCGTGAAGCTGGAGGCACTCGCTCGTGAGGCGCTTTTGAAGATCTGTGGTCCACCATTTGGCCATGCTCACTTCTTTGACAATGTCCTCGCCTCGGCAGTGAGCGACCAAGAGCTTATCGACGAACGCCTGACCGATTTCTACCTCGGTGGCAAGCTCTGCGAGTTTGAACTGGGTATTTTGGAATGCCGCAATTGGCTGGCCGAAGGCACGTCGCTGCCGCACATATTCGATGGTGTCGTCTAAAGCCCGGCGACACGACGCAACCGAGGCGACGGCGATGCACAGGCGTTCTTGTTGCAGCTTTTCCATGAGCATCCGGAAGCCCTGCCCTTCCTGGCCGAGTAGATTTTCTGCCGGCACGACGCAGTCCTCGAACGCCAGCTCGCTGGTGTCCTGCCCGCGAAGTCCCAGTTTGTCCAACTTCCGACCACGCCGAAAACCAGGGCTCGTCGCTTCTACGAGGAACAAGCTAATCCCACGGTGGGGAGGCACAGCGGTTGGATCGGTTTTGGCGACCACGATGAACAAGTCGGCAATTTGCCCATTGGAAATGAAGGTTTTGGCGCCGTTTAAGATGTAGTGATCTCCCCTCCTTTCAGCTCGGGTTTGGATGGCTGCCAAGTCGGAACCAGCTCCGGGTTCGGTCATGGCAATGCCGAGGATGAGTTCACCACGAATGGCCGGCACCAAATATTTTCGTTTCTGCTGTTCGGTCCCGTACGTGGTCAGGTACGGCATACAGATATCCGAGTGCAGCGAGATCATCATTGCGTGCGCCCGCAAGTACGCCATCTCCTCCATCACGATCGCGTCGAAGAGAAAATCTCCCCCACCGCCACCGTACTCGACGGGCTGACTCGCGCCGAGAAAGCCCGCCTCCCCTGCCAGACGCCAGGTCTCGCGGTCGCTCATCCCCTGTTGGTTCCACACGGGGATCTTGGGTACGATTTCTCGCTCGGCAAAACGGCGAAATTGCTCACGAAACAGTTCGTGCTCGGAAGAAAAAATATCGCGGCGCATGGTGGCAATCCTTAGCGTGTGTGGTCGACAGTGATCATGGTTTCATCCGATTGAACCTAGGCTGCCACCCCTGCGGGCGCTTCCTCCAAATGGTCCAAACGGGGACCAGCTTCCAGCCATACCTCAGCCGCACGGAGACCAGCCTCGTACATTTGATGCAGCACCGCGCGGTCGAAGTATAGATACGACCCGGCGTTGAACACGCCGTCGCGCGCTGGCCGAACTGCTTCGTAGAGTTTCACAGCGCGGTAGGTCCCTGGGTCGAGAGCGGCTAAGCGGTTCCGTTCGAGCAGGAGCTTACGGTCTACGTTGTATGCGTTTTCGAGCAGGCTATCCACGGTTCGTTCCACCGCGCGACCAAAGTGCGCGAGCGGTTCCGCTCCGGGCTCGGCGGGTTCGGTCACCAACACGGGCACGATCTCATCTGCCCCTAAGGCGACTACCGGCGCCAGTGGAGTGTTGACGAGCAATCCCCCGTCCCACAGCAGGTGGGGGCCAATGCGAATCGGAGGGAACAGCAGAGGAATTGCGCAACTTGCCATGATCATGTCCACCGTGATTGCGTCCACGATATGGTAATCCGGCGGCCGCGTGAGCGGCGTGGCGTGCGTCACGAACCGAACGACGCGGCCGCTATGGGCATCCACCGTGTTGATTGCCAGCCGCACGCGATCGGTAGGCACCGTTTCACCACCGAGTGCTTGCACGAGTCGCTCCCGCAACGCCGAAGTGTCAGCGAGGAAGGGCTCCTGGATGCCGGAGAGGAAGTCACTTACTAGGTCGAACCGTACCGCCAGAATGTACTCGATCAGCAAGGCGGTAAGGTCGCCCGGACGTGGTGGGAAGTGATTCTTGGCCCGCTGCCACAAGTAACGCCAGCGTCGGCTGGGGACGAGCAGGCGAGCCCCTTCTTTGATGAGCAGCTCGAGGAGGGTGCGGCCCGCCGTGAAGAAAAAACGAGCGCTTGCGGTTGCGGGCGGATCGTCACCGATCGAATGCCAAAACTCCAGCATCTCCTTGGGCGAGCGGCCAGCAGCAATGAGAGCTGCGTTAATTGCTCCTGCAGAGGTGCCAGAAATTGCGGCGGGGCCCTCGGCGAAGCGAGGGTCCGCAAGCAATTTTTCATACACTCCCACTTGAAAAACTCCGCGGGCTCCTCCGCCAGACAAAACCATCCCGATAGAGCGCCGCCTCTTGCCGCGTGCCGAATCCCGCCGTTTCACCGCCATCTCCTCACCTCACCGACCCAACTTCTAACGGTTCTCGCCGAATTGCAACTCCACGCAACAAATTGTCGTATTTGTGCGCTACAAGCGCGTGCATGCGCCCTGATCCAAGCCTCGGGTGAATCCGGCTCTCTCCTACGCGATTGCCAACTTGTGCGGGCACGCTGTGTTGTCTTGCCCGAAGCATGGCGATCGCAGAATGGAGCGCAGTCGCTTCGAAGTCATTTCTCTGCCTCTGCCTCCGTGCGGTTGAAACCCCTGCGTTTGCAGGCGAGGCGCGTCCTGCCCAAAGAGAAGGGAGCGTGTTTTTCTAAGTCCCTCGCAATGATGGACGCCGGCGGGTTCCTAGGCCGGTGTGTTTCGCGAACACGCAGCTCAAGATCGAGCCGCTGGCAAAGCCCCCGGACGAAACACTGCCAACGGACTCGCCAAGCTGGGCGGTCCAGCATTTGCGGGGGCAGTGTTTACCAGCCCAGCACCCAGGCAAAAATAAGCGGGGCGACAATCGTAGCGTCGCTCTCCACGATAAACCGTGGAGTGTCGACCCCTAACTTGCCCCAAGTGATTTTTTCGTTCGGCACCGCTCCGGAGTAGGAACCGTAGCTGGTGGTCGAGTCGCTGATCTGGCAGAAATAGGCCCACAAGGGAGTGTCGCGCCGCCCCAAATCTTGGTGAAGCATCGGAACGACGCAAATTGGGAAATCCCCGGCGATGCCACCCCCAATTTGGAAGAAACCAATCCCTGGGGGCGTGGCATTCCGCAAGTACCAGTCAGCCAGCCACACCATGTACTCGATCCCTGAGCGCACGATGTCAGGTTGCAGCTCACGCTTGATCACGTACGCAGCGAAAATGTTGCCCGTCGTCGAGTCTTCCCAGCCTGGAACCACCAGAGGGATGTTGTGTTCGGCTGCCGCGACCACCCAGGAGTCCCGCGGATCGATCTCGTAGTAACGCTTCAGCTCCCCCGAAAGGATGAGTTGATAAAAGTACTCGTGCGGAAAGTACCGCTCCCCCCGATCCTGCGCACGCTTCCATACGCGGAAGAGGTGTTGTTGGAGACGCCGAAACGCCTCTTCCTCGGGAATGCACGTATCGGTCACCCGGTTGTATTGCTGCTCGAGCAACGCCTGCTCGTCGGCCGGCGTGAGATCCCGGTAGTTGGGCACCCGCTTGTAGTGGGAGTGCGCAACTAGATTCATCACGTCTTCTTCGAGGTTCGCACCCGTGCACGAAATAATGTGCACCTTCTTTTGGCGGATCATTTCCGCCAAACTTTTTCCCAACTCGCCCGTGCTCATTGCGCCGGCAAGCGCAACCAACATTTTACCGCCACGGTCTACCAGGTCCGCGTAAGCACGTGCGGCATCCATCAACGCAGCCGCGTTGAAGTGCAAAAAATGGTGCTCCAAGAAGCGAGAAATCGGCCCACGGTCCTGTTTCATCGCAGCGCAAAGAATTGGTCAAACGAAAACCGAGATGCAAGTGGCGAGGAGGAAAAATCCGAACTTCCAGCCCCAGGGAGGACGCGCCTCGGTTCGCGATGGAGGGCTAGCCCGAGGCTTCCGGCATCACCCCGTCGAGCGCCTGGCCGCAGCGAAAGCAGTACTGCGCGCCTTCAGGCTGGGGTGCGCCGCAACTGGGACAGAAACGCGCCCGCACGCTGGCCGAACCCTGCGCGCGAACTACGGTCGCCCCACCGCGTTCGAGTTCTTGGATTGCCGCCATCGCCTGAGCCGCATATTTTCTGCGCACGAATTCGAAGTCTTCGGGCGTCATTTTACCGGTTTGTAAGTCGAACTCTGCTTCCTTGATGGCAGCCAGCGCTTCGCGTTTTTGCTGCTCCAGTGCTTTGCGGCGAACGTCCGAGTCTTCATCAGGCGTGGGGGCCGAAAACACGTAACGGCCCCAAAATGGCGCGAGCACGAAGCCCAGCGCTGCGACCGTAAACAAAATCACCAAGGTTATGCCTAGCGTCATGTCAAGCATCGAAGCGGTCGAGTTCGGCGCGCAAACGTTCCTGCTCCTGCGCGGACATCGGCTCGGCAGCTTCCGTCGACTCACGCTCCCGCGAACCACGCTGCCGCGACACCCAGCGGCGGACAGTCCAAAATACCACGATGCCCCCCGCACCGACGGCGGCAAACGGCATTAGCCAGGCAAGCCAATTGAAACCACGCGCCACCGGCGCGGAGAGGATTTTCTCGCCATATTTCGCTTCAAAGTAAGCAAGAATTTCTTCTTTGCTTTTGCCAAGACTCATCTGCTCGCGAATTTCCTTTCGTAAGGGAATCGCTGAGCCACAATCCACGTGGTTGCAACTGTGCACGGTAAGCCCGCAGCCGCACTGGCAAGTGAGCGACTCTTCGATCTCTTGGAAACTCACCTCAGCGTGAACGTTCCTTGGTAGGGATCCGGCGCTCGTCCCCAGAGCAGCGAGGAACACGAAGAGCCACCCACGGCAGCGGGCTTTACCTCGCATAGTCATTTCCCGGCGGGGACCACCCGCTGCCCGGACTCCGGGGCAGCCACTGTGCGAATGGCGGGCACACGTTGAGGCCAAGCGGCCACGATGGCCCCGATTGCAAGCACGAGCCCACCCCACTCGAGGAGCCCGATGAGGGGATTGATATAGGCTAAAAACGTGGCCGTCTGGCTCGCTTGGTCGTAACTGCCAAACACGACGTACAGGTCGGTGCCCCAGGATGACCGAATCGCGACCTCGGTCGCTGGTTGTTCCGGCTTTTTGTAAAAGCGTTTTTCGGGCTTCAGCACGTCAACCGTACGTTCTCCATCGATCAGCGTTAGGTGCGCGGCCAGGTGCGCGCTGTGCTGAGTTTCCCAAGCCTCCACCTTTTCAAATCGAAGAGTACGCGAACCGACCTGGAACGTTTCGCCCTGTTTGACCGTCACTTGTTGCTCCACGCGAAACGCCGACGAGCCGGTAATCGCGAGGAAGATCAACACGACACCCAGGTGCACGATGTATCCGCCATAACGGCGGCGATTTTTTGCGACCAGCCGCACAAAGGCAGTCGCCCATGGCTCGTGGAGCATCGCCTGACGGGCCCGGGTCCCCCGCCAAAACTCCTGCGCGATCGTCGCCAGCACGAAGCTACAGAGCGATAACGAAACCACCGCATAGTAGTTCCCCGTCCCAAGCGCGATCGCAGCGGCACCGGTCAAGACGCCCAGGAGCCCGGGCCAGAAAAAGTTTCGCCGCAGCGAGACCCAAGAGGCTCGCCGCCAGGCGATCAAGGGTCCGACCCCCATGAGGAACAGAAGAATCAGCCCCAGTGGAGTGTTTACGCGATTGAAGAAGGGTGGTCCCACCGTAATCTTCACGCCGCGCACGGCTTCGGAAATCACCGGGAAGATCGTTCCCCAAAAGACGGCAAACGCAATGCCGACCAGCACTAGGTTGTTGACCAAGAATGCTGCCTCGCGTGAGAGCATCGAGTCGATCTCGTTCTCGCTGCGCAAAGCAGGTAGCCGCCAGATGAGGAGCGCAACAGAAATTGCCGCAGCTACAGCCAGGAAACCCATGAAAAACGGACCGAGCCCCGACTGCGTGAAGGAGTGCACCGAGGAAATTACGCCGCTGCGTGTGAGAAACGTACCGAAAATCGTGAGCAGGAAGGTGAGGATGACCAGCGCCATATTCCACACTTTCAACATGTTCTTTTTTTCTTGGATCATCACGGAGTGCAGGTACGCGGTGGAAGTAAGCCAGGGCATAAAGGCGGCGTTCTCTACTGGGTCCCAGGCCCAGTATCCACCCCAGCCCAGCACCCGGTAGGCCCAAAGTGCACCGAACAGGTTGCCGAGGCTGAGAAAGAACCAGGAAAACAGCGCCCAACGGCGGGTGCTTCGAATCCAGACGTCGTCGAGCCGGCCAGTAATGAGTGCCGCAATGGCGAACGCAAAAGGCACCGAACAGCCTACGTACCCTAAGTACAAGGAGGGCGGATGAATCGTCATCCAATAGTTTTGCAGGAGCGGGTTCAGATCCCGGCCGTCCCCTGGAGTAAACGCTAAGCGCTGGAACGGTGGCGTCACGAACACCAGCAGGGAGGCGAAAAACACTGCAACAACCATCAGTGTGGCCGTGACGTAGGGCATGAGTGCACGATTCTGCTCGCGGTTTTGCAACACGACCACGGCGGACATCGAGGTCAAAATGAGGAGCCAAAATAAAAGCGAGCCCGCTTGTCCGCCCCAAAGCGCGGCCACCGTATAGTGCAGCGGCAAAGTGCTACTGGAGTACTGAGCAACGTATTCGAGGTTGAAGTCGCGGCCGACGAGCGCGCGCACGAGATCAGCAGCCGCAACCAGGGTGAACGCCCATACGGCGAGCACCGCGTTCTGGCCGCTGCGTACGAAATCCTCTCTCCGGGCCCACGCCCCCCACAACGAAGCCGCTACTGAGTAAATGGCCAGCAACCAAGCGGCTGCCAACGCCACTGCACCACTGTCACTCCAAGACATCGCTTCACCCTCTACTTGTTCAACTTCGTTGACGACGGATCGAGCTGACTCGCGCCCACGTGGCCCGGCGCTGGCTCAATGCGATCCGCGTACCGCGCTGCGCGCCTCAGTTCCCTCCTGCCTGTGCTCCGCCCTCCGGAGCCATCGGCTCGTATTTTGACGGACAGGAAGTCAACACACTTTGAGCCCGCAAAATCGAACCATCATATTGGCCTTCAACGATGACGTCACTCCCTCCCTCGTTCCGGAACATGTCCGGCACAACGCCGACATAAAACACTCTCAAAACTGGAGTGGCGGAGCCGTCGCTCTTGAAATCCCCGAGGCTAAACGAGAGCTCTTCTCCGCGCGGGGTCCATTTCCGCTCTACGGAGCCCGGGGTTACTCTCCCCGCCACCCGCACCCCCTCCCCTACTAACTGGTCTCGTCGTTGAGTGAACTCTTCGACCGTGATGTAATATACTGCCGTCTGGCGCACGCCTGTGTACATCAGGTAGGCAACCGTTCCTCCCAGCAAGCAAGTTGCCACCAAGAAGCGCCATTTTCGACTCATACCGTGAAGCCGCTTAATGGAACCGCGGCCCTCCCGCAACTTGCACCGTGCGTCGCGATCCGGCGCAACAGAGTAGCCTGAGCAGGCATTGCTGTGGCGCGTAAAGCTTGCTACGGCGGCGCAACCTTCACAACAGGGCAGAGAGTCGAGGAGGAGAGTGCGTTGCGGTTGTTGAATCTTCGGCCGTGCTCGATGCGGCCGCTGCCAGGTTGGTTTCTTTTGGCTTGTGTCGCCGCATTGTCCACTGCCACGGTGCTGTGGAGCGACAAGGCCTTGGCGAGGCAACTGGGAACGGAATTGCGCAAAGGTGTTCGCAAGCATTCCCGTGTAGCTCTGCCGACGCAACGATCCGTCGGTCAACGCGTAGCGCGGCCCTTGAAGAATAAACCTGGCAAGAGTCGCAGGGGCGTCGCCAAGGCATTCGCTAGCCCGCCTCGAACTCCAGAACTTCCCCCTGAGCTCCCCCCCGTCGTTGCCGACAAGGCCTTGGAGTTTTTGGGAATGCCCTATGCGTTTGGGGCGCAAGGACGCGCCACGGACTGTTCCGCGCTCGTGCAGCGCGTGTTCAGCCACTTGGGGATCGGCTTGCCACGCTCGGCCCGGGAACAATTTCGCTACGGCATCGAGGTTTCGCGGGAACAATTAGCGCCGGGAGACCTGGTCTTTTTTCGCACCTATCGGCGTGATGCAAGCCACGTGGGGATTTACCTTGGCGACGGCTTGTTCATCCATGCTGCGACTCGCGGCGGTCGGGTGCAAATCGATTCCCTGGAAGAACGCTACTACACGGCGCGCTATCTAGGTGCGCGACGGCTCGTTCCAGAATCTTGAGTCGGAAAGCTTGTTCAGTCCGCGGTGGCTTCGGCCGCTTGTTTCGGTCCTACGCAAACCCCACGTTTCGAACTGCGGATAAACGCAAGGAGATAACGCACCTCGTCGGTCAGCTCCTGACTCTCGAGCTGCTGCATGCGCACGTTGAGGTTCCCCCGTCGCGCAAACAAGTGAACGAATGCGCGATGCAGCGCACGGATTTGTTCACGTGCATACCCAGCGCGAACGAGACCCACGCGGTTCAACGCGCGCACGGTGTGGGTTCCGTCCATAATGCAAAACGGGGGAACGTCGCGGGACGTTCGTGAAAGCCCACGCAAAAGGGCTAATTTTCCAACCCGAACGTACTGGTGCACAACACAGTTGCCAGAGATGAACGCCCCATCCTCTACTTCGACGTATCCACCAAGCGCGGCACCGGTAGCGACAATCACGCGATTCCCGATCGTGCAGTTGTGCGCGACGTGGGCGTTGGTCATGAAAAAGTTCCCGTCGCCAATCCGGGTCCTGGATCCCGGCTTGGTGCCCCGGTGAATTTGCACGTGCTCTCGAATCACGTTGCCCCGGCCGATCTCGACAAACGACTCGCCTCCGGCGTACGCAGCGTCTTGCGGCAAGTCGCCGATCACGGCCCCACTGTGAATGACATTGTCCTCCCCCAGTGTCGTATGACCAAGCAGCACTGCATGCGCGCCCACCCGCGTGCGCGCACCAATGCGAACCGGTCCCTCGATGACTACGTAGGGACCGATCTCTGCAGACGGATCGATTTCCGCCCGCGAATCGATCATTGCTGTGGGGTGAATGCTCACGCTTTTCCTGCCCGCGCTTGGTTGCTCGGAAATTCCTGCTCCTCCGCGACGTTCCCTTCCAAGTCGGCTGCCTCGCCGGGAATCCGGTAGGCTTCTGTTGCCCACCGCCCCAAATCGATCAACTCACACCGGTCGGAACAAAATGGCCACCAACGGTTTCCCTCGCGCAGTACTTGCTTCCGACAAATGGGGCACCGACCTTCCACCAACGCCACGGCTTGGCTCCCCTTGTTTATGTGTCCACCTCGTTCCCTTCGCGGGCTCGAGATGCACTGCTTGCGTTCGCACGTTCACGGGCCTGGATCAACCGCAAGAGTTCTTCGAGCTGCTGCTCTAACCGTCGTGTACGGCGCGACATGGACCAAACATACAAAAAGATCATGGCCCACACCGCCGTGTAGGCCGCGAACAAGAAATGAAGGTTTTCCATCGAGTGCAATCCCTCAAGCTTTCAGCAAAGCCTTCTCTAACTCCTCGATCCTCGCATGGAGATCCGCCTGGGCCACTCGCGCACGGAGGAGCCAGAGGAATAAAAGGAGCATGGCCACCGCCGAGACAGCCAATGTCAGTTGCATGCGGGGATCGCTGAGGCCGGTGCCTCCCTCGCGGGTGATCAGTACAGCAGGATGAATGGTACGCCACCAATAGACGGAACGATTGATCACAGGAATGTCGAGCGCTCCGATGATACCAAGGACCGCTGCGTAACGAGCCCCCTGCTGCGGGTCCGTAGTCAAGTTTCGTAGCATGAGATAGGCGATATAAATCAGCCACAAAATGAGGGTCGTGGTGAGTCGGGCGTCCCACGTCCACCACGTGCCCCAAATGGGCTTCGCCCAAATGGGTCCAGTGACGAGAACCAGCGTGCAGTACACAACGCCCAGTTCTGCGCTTGCGTAGGCAACACGGTCCCAACGGCTGTGCCCGCGCCAGAGATACAGGGCACTCGCAACGGCGGTGATGCCAAAAGCCAGGAACGTCACCAGTGCCAGAGGCACGTGAAAGTAAAAGATGCGCTGTACGATGCCCTGCACGCGGTCCGTGGGCACATACACGAAGATCGCCCAAAGCGCAGCGACCATAGAAACGGCTGCACCGAATGCGAGTGCCCGTTCCCAAGGCTGATGCATGCGGTTCGTTGGCTCCATCAATCCTCCACTACATACTCGAACAGGAGCCACGCAACCACCACTGCGGCAACGTCGAACCCCGCCATCAGGTGAAGCCAAGCGCTCGCCGCGCCCAACGGGCGCCCTGCCATGCAACGTTCGGTCACCTCCACCCCGCCTAGGAACAAGGGTACCACTAGGGGCAGCAAGAGTAACGGCAACATCACTTCGCGGGCTCGCGTGCGCATCGAGATTGCCGCGAAGAGGGTACCAAGCGCCGCCAGTCCAACGGAAGCTAAGAGTGTCGCGGCCACCCAAGGCCACAAACCCTGGTGTACGGGCACATCGAAAAAAACCACGAACAGCGCCATCAGCACGCTATCAGCCGCCAAGAGATACACGAGCGTGGATGTCGCCTTGGCGAGATAAATCGTGCCTCGGTCGAGGGGCGCTAGCAGTAAGCCCTGGAGCACCTCGTTTTGCTGCTCAGCGACGAAAGAGCGCCCAAACCCATACACGGCGGCAAAAAGCAGGGCGACCCAAAATGCCCCCGGAGCGGCCTCCCGCCGCCAAGGAAGCATCGGGTCGAAGGCGAAACTCAGCACAACCAGGGTGAGAGTCCCCAAGAGGAGCAGCGCCGGCAGCATCTCCCTCGCGCGCCACTCCAACAACAGGTCTTTTTTGAGCAAGGTCCACATCAGGCGCCTGCCTCTCGTCGCCCGTCATTTTGCACCCACGCAGCATACGAACCGGCCAGCGGTAGTTCCATCGGACCGTCATAAACGACAGTGCCGGCGCGTAAACAAACGACCCTCTCGCACAGCCGTTCAGCGTACGTAAAGTCGTGCGTGGCCAAAAGCACCGTGGCTCCAGCACGGGAGACCTGCTCCACGAGTTCCGTAACCCGCATGCTGGCGTCAGTGTCCAACCCAGTAAACGGTTCATCCAGAAGCAAGAGGTCTGGCGCGTGCAACAGCGCGCGAGCAAGGCTGGTGCGTTGTTCCAAGCCGCGGGACAAGCTGCGTACGGGCCGTTCCCTCCATCCGGTTAAGCCGAGCTTGTCACACAGGAGGTCCACACGCTCTTGTGCCCTCTGGACACCGTAAAGCTGCGCATAAAAAGTCAGGTTCTCCGCGACGGTCAGTTGCGGGTACAGCAAGCTGTTGTGTCCGACATACCCGAGGCGCCGGCGCAAACTCGGGATGGCGTGGGGCTCGGAGCACCCGAAGAGACGCACCTCGCCCGAGGAGGGCTTCCACAGGGTTGCCAGCAACCGTAGGAGGGTGCTTTTGCCAGCTCCGTTCGGTCCCAACACGGCCACTCGCTCTCCCGGGCGAACGCGCATCGTTACCTGCTGGAGCGCCCAAGCCACACCTAAGCGCTTGCCTAAATTGACCGTCTCGATGGCGATTTCCGACGCCTTCCCCATGCCTCGTTCTCCCATGTCGAACGCACACCTTCTCCGTGGCCTGTCCTCCGCCAGCGCTGTCTTCAAGCACAAAGCCTACCCGCGTTCACAGGGAGGGAATTCCGTTACTGCTAGCGACAACGGCGTGCTCTTGTCGCTTGCGCAGCTGGAAGTGCTCGGCTACCAAATTCTCGCTCGTTTTTTACCGAGCAGTCGTTCTGTGAAACTCATTATACGAGACATCGAAGAGGATTTACGACGGCTCGTGTACGAAGAGCCTACGGCACCGCTGAACTCTCGGCTGGCGCAAGGGGGTGTGTGCGATTACCAGTTCCCAGCCAACGCGAACGTTCGCCTGGATTACTACCGCTCCGGAACGGATATCTTTCTCCAGGGCCATATCGAGGGACAGGTTGTTGGCTACTGCGCACGCTGTCTCGAGCCATACCCGTTCGATTTCGCAACCGATTTCTCGCTGGTTTTGGTGCCCAAGGAGGACCTGCCGCCGCGTCTCGAGTTGACGGCGGACGACCTCGACCTTGCGTACTACGAAGGGGAAGAAATTGACCTAAGCCCCTTGGTAGACGAACAAATCCTTCTTGCGCTGCCCACTCGACCGCTGTGCGACGAGGGTTGTCTTGGTCTTTGCCCCCACTGTGGGAAGAACCGCAATCTCGAACCCTGTGAGTGCGCGCAAAAGCAGGCCGATCCCCGTTGGGAGGCCTTGCAGCGCATCAAGCTAAACCTGTAGGTAAGGAAGCCGCTGCTTCCGGCGCTTGCGCCATTTCGCACCCGCAACTGGGGTGCGTGTACGAGGAGAGGAACTATGGCCGTACCTAAACGGAAGACATCGAAATCGAAGCGCAACAAACGACGTGCACACGACGCCCTCACGCCACCGAGCGTAGGTCTGTGCCCCGAGTGCGGTGAGCCGAAGCTTCCTCACCGCGTGTGCGCGCATTGCGGGATGTACCGGGGGCGAAAAGTCCTGGACATCGGCGCGAGCTGATGCGCGCAGTGCTGGTCTTTCCCGGCCAAGGCTCGCAAGCCGTAGGCATGGGGAAGGCGTTGTACGACCGGTTTCCCTATACCCGCGAGCTGTTCGCGCTTGCGGATGAAATTTTGGGTTTTCGTCTCTCCAAGCTTTGCTTCGAGGGGCCAGAGGAAGAGCTCACGCTTACGGCCAACGCGCAACCGGCTCTGTTGCTGGTGAGCACTGCACTGCTCCGCGTATTGCAAACCGAGAGTGGACTAGAGGCGGTCGCCGGTGCCGGACACAGCCTTGGCGAGTTCAGCGCACTGGTTGCTGCCGGAGCATTACAGCTCGAAGACGGCCTGCGTGTCGTGCGAGAACGCGGGCGCGCAATGCAAGAGGCCGTACCGGTCGGCCGTGGCGCCATGGCGGCAGTGTTTGGACTCGATCGGGAAACCATTGCGGCTTTGTGCCAAGAAGAGCAGATGCACGGAGAGGTCGTGGCACCTGCGAACTACAATGGCGCGGGCCAAATTGTCATTGCTGGGGACCGAGCTGCTGTGGAGAGGGTGGCAGCGAAGGCTCGGACATCGGGAGCAAAACGAGTCGTGCCTTTAGCAGTGAGCGCACCATTTCACTGCGCTCTCATGGCACCGGCGGCAGACCGGCTCCGCGAGGTATTGGCCTCGGTGAGGCTCACGCCGCCGGCTTTCCCGATCGTTGCCAACGTCACCGCTGAGGAATATCCGGCCGATCCAGGTGAGATCCGCAAGTTGCTAGTCGAGCAAGTAACCCAGCCAGTACGATGGGAAGAGTGTCTCCACACGCTTGCGAAGTACCCGGCAGAAACCGCGGTGGAAGTCGGGCCGGGGAAGGTCCTCACCAACTTGGCGAAGCGGATGCAGCCGCAGTGGCAAAGCATTCCGGGGGAGACGCTCGTGCTTGGTCGCGATGAGGTTGGGCAATGAGCGCAACGCTGGCAGGACAAGTCGCCCTCGTCACTGGAGCTTCGCGCGGGATCGGACGCGCCATCGCGCTGCGGCTTGCTCGTGCAGGCGCACACGTGGTGGTGAATTACAAGGAAAATCAGGCAGCCGCCGAGTCCGCGGTCGCGGCAATCACGGCGGAAGGCGGTCGAGCAGAGGCCGTACAATTCGACGTGACCGATGGAGCCGCGGTGGACAGCGCGGTCCGCGCTCTGCTCGATCGCCACGGCCGTTGCGATATTCTGGTCAACAACGCCGGCGGCACCTCCGATCAACTCCTGCTGCGCATGAAAGAAGAGGAGTGGGAGCGCGTACTCCGAGTCAATCTCACTGGCACCTTTCTCTGCTGCAAGGCAGTGGTGCGCTTCATGCTGCGCGCCCATTACGGCCGCATCGTGAATATCAGCTCGGTTGCCGGGCAAATGGGAAATCTTGGGCAAGCCGCTTACGCTGCCGCCAAAGCAGGCATCGAGGGGTTTTCTCGGTCCCTAGCCCGCGAGCTTGCGAGCCGGAACATCACGGTCAACGTCGTCGCGCCTGGGTTCATCGCGACCGACATGGTGGAACAATTGCCCGAGAGTTTGAAGCAGACGTACCTGCAACTCATTCCTGTCGCACGGTGGGGCAAACCCGAAGAGGTTGCAGAGGCAGTCGCCTTTCTTGTACAGCCTGCCGCGGCCTACATCACCGGCCAAGTCCTGGGCGTGAACGGCGGTCTGTACATGTAACTTCTGTGTCGGTAACTAGGTGCCCCTGCCTGCGGTTTCCTGCTCACGAGGTTACCGCCAGGCAAGAGGAGCGGTGAAGAAGGAGGAAGAAAAGCCATGGCATCTGCTGTCGAGGCCAGAGTGAAGGAAATCATTTGCGAACAACTGGGTGTGAGCGAGGAGGAAGTGACACCATCCGCCTCGTTTATCGAGGACCTTGGTGCCGACTCGTTGGACATCGTCGAGCTGATCATGGAGCTCGAGGAAGAGTACGACCTCGAGATCAGCGACGAGGAAGCCGAAAAGATTCGCACCGTGCAGGACGTCATCGATTACATCGAAGCGCACAAGCAAGGTAGCAAATGAGCGAACTCGCCCGCGTCGATCCGGAAATTTACCGGGTGCTGCGTCTGGAGGCACAGCGACAAGAATACAATCTCGAGCTGATTGCCTCCGAGAATATCGTCAGCCGCGCCGTCTTAGAGGCGCAGGGTTCGATCCTGACAAACAAGTACGCCGAGGGCTATCCGGGCAGGCGTTACTATGGTGGCTGCGAGTACGTGGATATGGCCGAGCAGCTCGCCATCGACCGCGCGAAGCAACTGTTCGGAGCCGACTACGTCAACGTACAGCCGCACTCCGGATCCCAAGCGAACATGGCTGTGTACTTTTCCCAGCTGCAACCGGGAGACACGATCCTGGCGATGGACCTTTCCCACGGGGGGCACTTGACCCACGGCAGCCCGGTCAACTTCTCGGGGCGCTTCTTCAAAGTGGTCCCCTATGGAGTCCGCCAAGACGACGAGCGGATCGACTACGAACAGGTTGCAGAACTTGCGCGCCAACACCGGCCCAAGATGATCGTCGTCGGCTACAGTGCCTACCCTAGGCAAATCGACTTCGCTGCGTTCCGCAAAATCGCCGATGAAGTCGGGGCCACCGTCATGGCGGACATCGCCCACTTTGCTGGCTTGGTCGCGGCCGGAATTCATCCTTCCCCCGTTCCCTTTTGCGAGTTCGTAACCACCACGACGCACAAGACCCTGCGCGGTCCGCGCGGCGGCATGATCATGTGCCGAGAGGAGTATTCCAAAAGCATCGCCTCCTCCGTGTTCCCGGGAAACCAAGGGGGCCCGCTCATGCACGTGATCGCCGCCAAGGCCGTCGCCTTCAAGGAAGCGCTGTCTCCGGAGTTCAAAGCCTACCAAGAACAAATCGTGCGCAATGCACGGGCGCTATGCAGCGCTCTTCAAGCACGTGGTTTCCGCGCTGTTTCGGGTGGTACCGATAACCACTTGATGCTCATCGACTTGCGTCCCTCGGAACTCACGGGAAAGATCGCCCAGGAAACGCTCGACCGTGCTCACATCACGGTGAACAAAAACACCGTCCCGTTCGAGACGCGTTCCCCATTTGTCACGAGCGGGATCCGTATCGGCACCCCGGCCGTAACCACTCGCGGCATGAAAGAACGCGAGATGGAAGCCATTGCCGACTTCATTGCCCGAGCACTACAAAACGTCGGCAACGAAACGGTTCTGCAGTCGGTGGCAGACGACGTCATCGCCCTGTGCAAACAGTTTCCCATCGGGTACGAGGAGTTGTTTGCCTGAGGAACTCGCGGCAGCGCTCGGGCACGGCTCCTGGTGCCCTTGGCCGTAACCATGAACGGTTGTCGCACCACGGGGATCGTGCGTCGTTCCTCGCTGATTGGCTGATTCACCTGAACGGATAGGGACCAAGCGAAGCTCGCGGCAGAGCCACGGAAAGCCTGACTCTGTGCACCGTCCCGAGCCCTAGCTGTGGCTCCTTTTTGGTGCGCACCCAGAAGACGCGAGCGCGGCGACCAACGATCGGCGCCGACACACGGCATCGCTCAGCAGCTAGCTCTAGGCGGGATCAGGTGCGAGGGGCTCCAGAGGCACGCGCTCCGCGGGAGCATTCACGATTTCTTGGGCTGGATCTGTTGTGGACTCAGCCGGGGAAACGCATACTCTCCCTCTCATGGAGATCTTGCTCACCGGAGCGACCGGTTACGTGGGTGGCCGTTTGGCCCCACGCTTACTTGCACGCGGACACCGCGTACGCGTCTTGGTTCGAGATCCGAGGCGGTTGGGCTCGCGGCCATGGTGCGAGCAGGTAGAGGTTTACCAGGGAACTGTGTCCGATCCTGAATCCCTTCGCCGCGCGATGAACGGGGTGCACGTTGCCTACTATCTCGTGCACTCCATGAACGAAGGGGCCGGGTTCGCTGAAGTCGACCGCTCCAACGCACGCGTCTTTGGCGCCTGTGCAGCAGAAGCGAAGATCTCTCACGTAATTTACCTCGGCGGTTTGCTTCCGCGAGGTAAACCCTCGAGCTTGCACTTGAGTAGTCGCTCGGAAGTGGGGCAGCTCTTGCGTGAGGCGACTCTCTGCACGGAATTCCGCGCAGGCCCAATTATCGGCTCCGGTTCCGCCTCGTTCGAAATGGTCCGCTATTTAACCGAGCGGCTGCCGGTGATGACGACACCTCGGTGGATCGACAACCTCGTTTCGCCCATCGGGATCCACGACGTTTTGTCGTACCTCGTGAGTGCCGCCGAGCGTTCGCCTCTCGGAATTGTAGAAATTGGCGCTCCGCCTTTGAGCTTTCGGGCGATGATGCAGATTTACGCCGAGGAGCGGGGACTCAAGCGGTACATCTTTAAGACGCCCGTGCTTGCTCCCAAGCTTGCCGCGTTGTGGGTTGGCCTGGTCACTCCAATTCCCAACCGCCTTGCCGTGCCTCTGGTGGAGGGAATCGTGCAGTCCCTCGTCGCGGACACCACTCGAGCACGCGAATTGTTTCCCGAGATCGAACCCATGGAGTATCGCCAAGCGTTGCGGCTAGCGCTGGCGCACGTCTCGGAATTGGACGTCGAAACCCACTGGAGTGGCGCCCTGGGCGAGGCTCGCACCTACACGTTTGCCGACCAAGAAGGGCTGATGCGCGAAGAGCGGAGCATCATGGTCGCAGCGCCGCCTGATGTCGTTTTCCGCACCGTGTGCTCCCTCGGAGGCGACCGCGGCTGGCTTGTATGGAATTGGGCTTGGCGGCTTCGCGGGTTCGTGGACAAGCTTTTCGGCGGGCCGGGCTTGCGCCGCGGACGCCGGCACCCCTCAGAATTGTTGCCAGGGGAAGCCGTGGATTTCTGGCGCGTGGAAGACCTCGTACCCGACCGACGCTTGCGCCTCCGAGCCGAAATGAAGACCCCCGGCCGGGCCTGGCTCGAGTTCGAAATGTTTCCCGAAGGCAAAGGTACGCGGCTCGTCCAACGAGCTTTATTCGAACCGAGGGGACTTCCGGGTGTGCTGTACTGGTATGCACTGTATCCGCTGCACCGACGCATCTTTAGCGACCTCGTACGAGCCATTGCTGCGAAAGCGGAGGCAAATGCCGAGGAGGCCGCGCTTGACAACGCTCGTGAGGCCGGATCTCTTGTTTGACCGCATGTGCGTCTCACCACCGAACCTTACGCGCAAACACGCGACTGGCGGACGACGTCGCCCACGAACGCTCAAACCACCGAGCACCAGCGAGGGTCGCTAGTAGGAACCGTGAGGTATGCATGAAATCAGGCACGATGCCCCGATTCCTGTGCAACGGAGGCCAGTGTCTCGAAGCACCAAGACCATTGGCCTGACCCAGAGGGGATGGGCTCCGTAGTGGCTCGAGAACCAGGGACACGTTAAAGGAGCCCTCGCTGTCGTCGAAGTGGAGAGAAAAGCATTCTGGTGGCGCTCGATTGGGAGGTGGAGGATGGCGAGAGAGAGGGATTGGTTGCGACAGGTTCGCAACAGCGTTGTCGCGTGCGGGGGGATGATGGCGTGCTTCTCGTGGATGGAGCGTCGGCGCTCGCGAGGACATGCATCGCGCAGGGCCGGGTCGCTCGAGCCTTGGGCACGCGGGCGAGACTCCGTGTTGGCTCGGAGGACGCTCCCCTGCCTCGGGGAACGATTTGGTCGCTCGAAGTCCCGAGCGGGTGCATCCAACGGGCTGGCTTGTTTCGTGCTCGCGGTCGCCGTGACAATGCAACCGTTCGCTGCGTGGGCTCATGCCCTGCTTGTGCGTTCGGAGCCGAAGGACAAACAAGCTCTGAGTGCGCCACCCAAGGTAGTGCGCCTATGGTTCAATGAGTTGCTCGATCGTGGATTGCACGCGGTGGAGGTCTTCCCCGCAAGCGATCTCAAAGCAAAGAAGCGCAAGAGCCTGACCGCAGGTCCGCCCGCGGTGAACCCCGACGACCGTACGGAGCTTCGCGTCGAGCTCACGCCGTTGCCCCCTGGAAAATACGTCGTCGAGTACCGCGTACTTTCCCGCGACGGGCACAGCGCCCCGGGCCGCATCACCTTCGAGGTGCTACCTCCGAACTGAACTTGTATAGACCGACACCGAGGCAACCCCTCTGTGGAACATTCGCTGCTCCATGCACTCCAACTTGTCGGGCTAACCGTCGCAGGGGGGAGCCTTTGGTGGCGGTGGATCGGCCCCGCGATCGCGCATGGAAGCGACGGTGAAGGGCGCCGCGCAACCGCGGGCTTTTGGGGACGCTGGGCGGCTTGGTTGGCGGCAACTGCGACGTTCCTGGACCTGTTCGTCCAAGTCGCTGAGTTGGAAGGGCGAACCGTCTTTGGAGGCGTGCCCCTGCAGTTGGTGCTCGACTTCAGCACTGGCACCAACGTAGGCCAGCTCGCTGTCGCGCGAGTCTTTACCTTGGTCTTGTTGGGTTTTGCTTTTTTCCTTAGCACCGCGGCCGGTGCGCTAATTCAGCTCGGCCTTTATTTGCTTGCGGCCGCTTTACAGGCGTCGGTGACCCACGCGGCGGCACAGCCCACCGGTACAGCACTGGCGGTCGGCATCCACTTCGTCCATTTGGTGGCGCTCAGCGCTTGGATTGGCACGGTGCTGCAACTATGGCTCCAGCGCCCGTTTTTGATGGAGGCGTTTGCCGGCGACAACGCGGCAGCTTGGGCAGGAGCCCTACGGCGCTTCTCCCCGGTCGCATTGACGGCCGCGGCCTTTGTGTTCGTAAGCGGAACGATCGCTGCAGTGCGATTCGTCCCATCGATTTACGATTTGTTGTTTTCCGCCTACGGGCTCACGTTAATCCTGAAGCTGGTGCTCGTTGCGGTGATTTTGGCGGCCGGGGCGTTCAATTTCCTGGTCGCAGTGCCAAAAATGGAAGAGGCAGCGCGTACCCACTCGCACGGTGCTTGGCGCACCGCGAGCCGGGACTTTCTCCGGGCTCTTGAAATCGAGGCCACCGCTGGTGTGCTTGCCATCGCTGTTGCAGGGATCGTCGCGTCGGTATCACCGCCGGGCACGGAGGGAGCCGTGTCACTCACGCGGGAACAGGTTGCCGCGCTGATCACACCGAAACTGCCAAGTGCGTCCTTTGTCGATCCAACTCTGTTTGTGGGGGACGTGGAACGCAATCGGTTCGACCTGTTGTACTCGGAGTTCATGCACAACTGGTCGGGCGTCGGCGTCATCGTCATGGGCCTCTTTTGGCTTGTGCAAGCGACTGCCACCCGCGCGGCGGGTTGGGCAACGAGGCTTTGGCCTTACGTGTTCGTGCCGTTTGCCGTCTTCATTTCGGCTTTTGCGGATCCGGAAGTGTTCGTGCTGCGCCAGGTCGGGTTTTGGGAAGCAGTGAGCGACCCAGTGGTTCTTGAGCATCAAATTGGCGCTTTGTTGGTCCTATGGCTGGTTTGGCTTGGGCGGCGCGACTCGTGCCGCCCGACGGAGCAGCGCCCACTCGGTCCGACGCTCCCGTTGCTGATGATCGGGGGCAGTTTGCTCTTGCTGGGTCACGCCCACGCGTCGGTGCGAGCGACGCAGGAACTGACAAACTTGATCAACGTTCAGCACGCGGTGCTCGGCATTCTTGGGTTGCTTGCCGGCACGATTCGGTGGTTCTTGCTTCGGGGACTGCTTCCGACTCGGTATTTTCGTTTCGCCTGGGGAGCGCTGATCGTTTTGCTGGGCGCATTCATGGCTTTCTTTTATCGAGAGGTGGTCTGATCGTTGCCTCGGTCACCCCGCGACCTGCCCTCTCTGCTGACGCCGCTCGGCCAGTGCGGCTTGTAGCCGCAGAACGTCTGCGTGCCCCCAACGGATGCGACGCATCATCAATAACCCGAACACGTTGGCAGCGACTTGCAGAGGGCCCACCAGCCATACCAGTCGCCATGCGGTTGCGGCATCCAAGCCTTCCGCTCCCGAAGCTCCCAACACCCACAGCGCAGCCCCTCCGAGGAGCGCACCTAAAGCACTCATGGTTTTCAAGCCGAGCGTCCAAATCCCAAAGTACGCTCCCTCGCGACGCTCGCCCGTTTGCAGTTCGTCGAAGTCGATCACGTCAATCGCACTCGACATCGCCAGCGTCACTGCACCGCTCGAGGCACCTCCGAGTGCTGCAAAGGCAACCATTGCGAGTGCGTTGCCAGGGGGCACGACGAACCAACCCCACGGTACCAGGCAGCCCATTCCCAAGCCGTACAAAAGAGCCTGATGCTTCCCGAACACCTGGGACAACCGCCGCCACAAGGGGAACGAGGCGACAAACGCAAGCCCGAAACTCAACGCGATCACCGGGAAGAAGTCGTACAATCCGAGCCAATACTTGATCACGAACAACTGCACTGCGTTGCCCAGAGACACGACCAGCGTCATGGCACAAAAAACACCGAAAATGTGCCGGAAGTCGCGGTTGGCGAAGGTTTGCAGCAAACCGGTCCGAAAGTGCTGCCAGCTACGGTTGGGTGGTTCCACGGAGCGTTGCTCCCGCACGCCCAGTCCAGTCAGAAGGCCAGTAGCTAAGCACACGCTTGCCAGCACCGCGGCTGCAACCGCGAAACCCTCGCGCGCATTCGAAAAGCGAGATGCAATCGCTACCGGCAAGCTCGCTCCGGCAAGGCTGCCGAGAACTCCAAACAAGGCACGCGTCTGCACGATCGAAGTCCGCTCGTGGTAGTCGTCCGAGAGCTCGGCGCCCCAAGCAAGATACGGCGTGGCGTAAAGAGTGAACACTGTCATCAACCCGATGTACACCGCCACCAGGTAGGCGAACACAGCAAGTTCCGACCATGTGGGCGGGGCAAAGAGAAGGTAAAAGCCAAGTGCAACGGGAAAGACTGCCGCGAGCACGTACGGGCGCCGCCGGCCCCAACGCGAGCGCGTGGTATCTGAGAGGTAGCCCACGACAGGGTCCGTCACCGCGTCCCAAAAGCGGCCAAAAAATACCGCGATGCCCACCAGCATGGGCGAGACGTGCACGATGTCGACGTAGAAAAATAACAAGAACTGATTCAGGGCCGCGTTTTTGATGCTCACGGCAATTTCGCCAGCACCGTAGAGCAACCGCGTTGAAAATCGTAACCGATGACTCATGCGAGGGCGCACCACTGGCTAGCGAAGACCGCTAACCTCGCCAAGAAAAGTTTCGTCAGGCGCACGAAATTCTACGGCAAACGAACGCCCTTCAAGCGCCAACGGTCCATGGGGCTTCTCGCTTCGAGGGCAGAACGCGTCCGCCCGGGTTTGTCGCGAGCCCGTTTGGTCCGGAGAAGAGAGATATCCGCATTGATCTGTTCGTGACCGAGCATTCGCCTGGACCAATTCTAGGTCATTTGGATTGCCGGAAAGGTGGGATGCCCTTGACCTCGTGTTGCCAACGCCCGGAGAGACCGTCCGTTCGTGATTTCGGCGGATCATGCCGCCAATGCTTCCCGTTACCCCCAAGATACTGGGATCGCCAGCATCCAGCACGGCAAGTGGTGTAAAGCAGTACGGGCAAAACGTCTTGCCCCGAATGCGGTCCTCGCTGATCCATGGCCCACACCGCGCGCGCTTAACCTTTAGGCGGCATCTCCCTCCTAAGCCCTTGGGGGCTGGATCTCTCCACCCGCAACGCGTGGTCCTCTTTATGCTTTGTTCTGCGACGGGCCCAGCGGCGGCGAGACCCACGCTGATGGCTACCACCAGCGGTTGTAAACGTCTTGACTACAACTCGCTGCCGGCGTCATACAAGGGCACAGAATTTCGCGGACCGAGGACGGGCTCGACTCGCATTGGGGGTCACCCGCTAACTGCGATGATCGGAGGGCAATTTTGGAGGCAGGCTCCACCACTGTAACGGCTGCAGGGCAAACGCTCGCCCTTGCCCGTGGGTTACTAGGTGCAGCCGGCGGGGGCGATGCCAGCGAGCGTTACCGACAAGCGCTCGCGGAGGCGATGCGGCTTTCGATTCGTCCGGTGGCGCAAGCTGTGCTCGCAATCATGGCCGCGTATATCCTGGTGCAACTGTGGTTTCGTCCAGCCCAGGTCTTGGCCGTGTGGCCGGCTTATGCCGTGCAGGTCCTAACCCCAGCCTTGCTTCTGTTGGCGATGCGCTACCCCCGACTACAGGCACGTCCGCTGGAAGTGTTCTTCGCGGCAGAGAGCGCGTTCACAACCGCTCTGGTCTTGCAGGTTCTCAGCCCAGAAACCGCAATTGCGGGAATCGCTGGATTTCTTGCGGTGAAAATGATGGCCACGGCAGTGTTCGTGCCTTGGCGCGCTCGGATGCAGTACGCTTCTGTCGCGTACGACCTCGTACTGTATGCGATCGCCTTGACCTTCGCCCCGCACTTTGCGGACGAGCCCAGGAAGTTGCACTTGCTCGCCGTTCCTGCCGTGGGAGGTTTGTTGTCGGTACTCGGCACAGCCCGTGCGGCGCGACTCCGCTCCGCTTTGCTCGAACAAACCGCGGAACGCGAGGCGGCAGTAGCGCGCTTGCAACTCTTGCTGGATCGGATGCCTGTCGGGTGCATCATCAGCGACAAGAACTTGCGCTACGTGTATTGGAATCGGGCTGCCGAGCAAATCTTTGGCTACCGCGCGGAGGAGGTCATCGGACAAAGCGCTGTCGAGGTCATTACCCCGCCACACTTGCGTGAGCTCTCTCGCCGCGGCTTCGAGGAGCTGATGCAGCGCGACTATGCCGGTCCTCTGCGCTTGGAAAACGTGACCAAAGACGGGCGAACCATCGTGTGCGAATGGAACGCCACCGCTCTTCGCAATCCTGATGGTTCGTTCGCTGGTATGATGTCCATGTGTCATGACGTCACAGCGCAGCACCATGAAGAAGAGACCCGGCGCCGCTTGCTCGCGGAGTTGCAAGAAATCGATCGGATGCGTGCGGTGTTCGTTGCCACGCTTTCCCACGAGTTGCGTAGCCCCATCAACGTCATCTTGGGTTATTACGACCTGTTACTCGAAGGTGTGTTCGGGCCGCTCAGCCCGCCGCAACAGGAGGTCGTCGAAAGAATTGGCCACTCGGCACGCCAACTGTTGGAGCTGGTGACCTCGACCCTGGAAGTCAGCCGAAGCGAAGCGGGCCGCAGCGCTTTGCACCTGACGATGGTCGACCCGGCATCCCTGCTGGAGGAAATCCGCACCGAGACTCTAGAGATGCAAAACAAACCTGGAGTCACTGTGCGATGGCACGCGGAGCCTGCCCTACCACTGGTTTACACGGACGCAGCCAAGCTCAAGGTAATCGTAAAGAACCTGCTCTCGAACGCCCTCAAATATACAGAGAGTGGCAGCGTGGAGATCTCGGTGAACCGCGTCGACAAGGGCATCGCGATTCGTGTCGCTGATACGGGCATGGGGATTCCCAGCGAAGCGCTGCCTCACATTTTCGAGCCATTTCGCCGGTTGCATCCGGAGCACCAAGCTGGAGGTGCAGGCTTGGGGCTCTACTTGGTACGCCTCTTTGCCGACTTGCTCGGCGCGAGGGTCAGCGTTGCCAGCGAGGTTGGCAAAGGCTCCACCTTTACTGTGTGGGTGCCCATGCAACCGCCTGGAACTCTGCTCCAACCCTAAAGGCCGCTGTTACCGCCGCCGTTTGCGGAGTTCTTCTTCGTAGTACTGGCGGTACAATACGTCCCATTCGCGGCTGCCAGGTGGTACGCGGCGCGACAGGGAAGCGATCTTGCGCCGCACGAGGGCGTCGATTTGTTCGTCGACCTGGTGATCCAGTTCCAGCACGCGCTTGATTTCGTTCAGCGCAAGGCGCTGATTGCGCACTTTCGCCAACCCTTCCTTTTCGAACGCTTCCAAAATGCGGTGCGCTAGGTACGACTTACGCCCTTCGGAAAACTGCATGCGTCAGGCTCCCCACCGCTAGAGTACGAAGCCGCGCTCGCGCGCGAGCCGTTCCTTGATGCCCATGATGACCTTGCGGTGGTCCAAGTCTTCCCGGCCGCGCAAGTATTGATCGGCCAATTGCTCGGCTTCTCGTTCCAACGCAGCTTCTTCTTCGAAATTCTGCTGCAACAGCTCGACCACGCGCTGCTGGAGGGTGACCGTGTCCACCTTCGGCTCGATGAACTCGTTCTTTACGAGGGCGGTGACGATCGCTTGGGCGAGTGCCTGAATTTGACCCGGACGAACCCGCATGCAGTTGTTCTTACGAGAACACCCAGAAAGCTGCAACGTGCGTTTGCAACTAACTCTTCGCGGATTTTTTCTTTGCCACCGCCTTCCGGCGAACCGCACGGCGTCGTCCGGACACCGGCTTCTCTGGCGATGGGGCCGTTCCCGAACGTAGCCGCGCAATTTGTTGTTCCACGGCGTGCAAGCTCGCCTCGATCCGCTTGAGTTCTTTTCGCACGGCCGGGTGCGCCGTGAGCTTCTCCATCGAAGCCCGCACCTGGGCGTCGATCCGCTGTTGCAGCAATTCCAACTGCCGCTGCGGCGTTTCCAGAAGGTCTTCGAGAAGTTTTTTGCCCGCGTTGGCTTTCGCATCTCGCGCTGCAGTGAGCTGCTGCATACTGCGATGTGCGAACTCCTCGATTGCCTCCCGCCCTCGCTCCACACTGCTGCGGAGTTCCTGCAGCGCTTCACCGCCCTGTTGGATCAACCACCGAAGCACCGGCAACGCTACGAGCGGCCGCGGCTTTTTTTGTTCCTCGAAAATAATTTGGGCGAAGGTGACCGCAGTGAGGTCTTCTCCGGTCTCGTTGTCGACCACCCGGACGTCGTGGCCTTCGCGAACGAGGTGAGCGATTCCCTCGAGGGTGATGTACCGGCTTGTCTCCGTGTCGTACAGCTTGCGATTGCCGTAACGCTTGATGACCCGTGCCATATCGGTTCCGTCTTTGTACCTGTGCGCGCTACCATAGCGAGGCGTGCTTGTGCAACCGGAAGTTCCGCATTGGTTTTCTGTTCCCTGGGACGAGAGGTGTTCGAGGCTGGACGCCATTGCACGGGGCGCTTTTGGTCAGTACCGTGCGGCTCATGTCCGAACCCAGGCAGTATTTGGTCGCGGCCGTTCAACTGTGCGCGACGAGCGACAAGCGGGACAACCTCGATAAGACGGAAGCGTTTGTCCGGCAGGCTGCACTACAGGGTGCTCGGCTGGTTGCTTTACCGGAGGTGTTTTTTTGGCGAGGGCGTCCGGAGGAGGAATGGGACGCGAGCGAACCCATTCCAGGCCCGACGCTCGACCGCCTCGCCAAGCTTGCGCAGTCGTTGCGCATCCACTTGCTTGCCGGCTCCGTGCTGGAACGGGTTTCGCCACCCCGCCCTTACAATACGAGCGTGCTCTTGGGGCCCGACGGTGCCGAGGTTGCGCGCTACCGGAAAATCCATTTATTCGACGTTCACGTTCCCGGACGGGTCGAAATCCAGGAATCCCTTCGGCGACGCGCTGGGGACGCAGTGGTCGTGGCATCGACACCTCTCGGGCGCATTGCCCTCGCGATTTGCTACGATTTGCGTTTTCCGGAGCTCTTCCGGCTCTTCGCTCAACGTTCGGCAGACGTCGTGCTCATCCCGTCGGCGTTTACGTTTGTCACCGGTGCGGCACACTGGGAACCGCTCTTGCGGGCGCGTGCAATCGAAAATCAAACTTACGTTGTGGCACCAAACCAAATCGGCCGGGCCGAGGGTGGCGTGGAAAATTTTGGTCACTCGATGGTTGTCGACCCCTGGGGCACCGTTCTCGCTCAAGCACCTGATCGCGAATGCGTGATTTACGCAGAAGTGGACCTCGATCACTTGGCGCGAGTCCGCCGCGAGCTCCCAGTTCTGGATCATCGTCGCCTGCCGTTGGCAGATCCGCAGCAAGCCACTACGGGAGCCGACCGCCGGTAGCTTGCACCGGGCTAGCTTGCTAACTGCCCCCGACCGTGGAACGCGGATCGCATTTAGCCGGAGCAAAAGGGTTCTTCCGCGTCGTCTCTACGGAGCGGGCCCGAGAGTTGTTGGCGGCCGTGCGTCCGGTACGAGAGACGGAAGTGATCGAGGTGAAACAAGCGGCACGGCGAGTTCTTGCGGGTCCAGTGCGAGCCCGCTCCGATGTGCCGCACTTCGACCGCGCCGTCATGGATGGCTACGCCGTGCGCGCTGCCGACACATTTGGCGCCTCCGAAAGCCAGCCGGGATATTTGAGGATTCAAGGAACCATCGAGATGGGCGAGCACGCGCGCACGCCGTTGGCTTCCCGCGCCGCGATGCGCATCAGCACCGGCGGGATGCTTCCGCCCGGAGCCGACGCGGTGGTCATGCTCGAGTACACGGAAGAGCTACCAGACGGGAGCGTGGAAATCCGCCGTGGCGTAGCGCCAGGCGAAAACGTGCAGCGTGTAGGAGAGGATGTGAAACGCGGCACGGTGCTGTTCGAGCGGGGTTGGCGCCTTCGCCCCTTCGATCTCGGAGGACTCACCGGCACGGGGGTGGTCTCCGTTCGGGTGTTCCGCCGGCCTCGGGTAGCTCTCATAGCCACCGGCGACGAAATTGTTCCACCTGAGCAGCAGCCGCGCCCCGGGCAAGTGCGGAACATCAACGAGTATGCGTTGGTGCCGATGCTGGCGGAGGCTGGCGCGGACGTCACCGATTACGGGGTTGTGCGCGATGACCCGGATGCGCTCCGAAGCGCTTTGGCGAAGGCGCTCGAAACGCACGACGCGGTGATGCTTTCCGGGGGGAGTTCCGTGGGAGCGAAAGACATGGCCCTCTCGATCATCATGTCCTTTCCCAAGTCCTCGGTGGCTTTCCACGGGATCTCGATTGCCCCGGGTAAACCCACCATCCTCGCTCATGCGCAGGGTAAGCCTGTGTTCGGAATTCCGGGCCATCCCATGTCAGCGCTAGTCGTCGGGATGCTGTTCGCCGTGCCACTGGTCCGCATCCTCGGTGGCGAGGCTCCGGAGCGGGCGTTTGCACCCCGCGCGCGCATCAGTGCTACCTTGGCCGAGCCGGTCGCGTCAGCACCGGGACGAGAGGACTACATCCGCGTACGCCTCGAGGAGCGCGACGGCACGCGTTATGCCCTGCCCTCCCCGGGCAAGTCCGCCTCTGTGTTCAACCTGATTCATGCGGACGGGCTCGTGAAAATTCCCGCAAACGCAGAAGGTCTAGAAGCCGGAACGACCGTGGAGGTCCTGCTGCTTTAACGCAGCACGCATCGCCTCCGCTCCTACCGCTTTGTGTGCGCAGGACCGCCCTTGCAGAAAGCGTAGATCACGCCGTGATTTCTGCTTGCCCAAGGCTGGGCGGTCGGGTTAACCAAGGCGAGCGCGTTGCGACGCGACTTCAGAAGGCGGCGGGTACGAACGATGGCGAAGATCGGACGACGGACGAACATTTGGTTGGGAAGCGTGGCAGGTGCGCTTACGCTCGCTACGGCGACCATGCCGGTTGCTGCCGTCAACCATCCGTTTGGCTCGCGCCCCTTCTCCTACGTGGGCGGTGCAATTACACCCAACCATTTGGCTCCCGCAGTGTTGGATCAGGCGGTCCGAACTTTCTACGACGCTTGGAAGGCCCGCTATGTGCGACAGAGCTGCGGTGCCGGTCGCTATGTCGTCTACAGCCGCGTGCGCCCTGGTAACCTCACGGTCTCGGAAGCGCACGGCTACGGCATGATCATCGCCGTACTCATGGCCGGCTATGACCCCGACGCGCGCGCGATCTTCGACGGAATGCTTGCCTACTTCCACGAACACCCCTCGGTGTTTACTCCGGGCCTGATGTCCTGGTACCAGCGCATCTCGTGCGTGGATGCCCAGGGAGGCGATAGCGCTTCCGACGGCGACCTGGACATCGCGTATGCATTGCTGCTCGCGGACAAGCAGTGGGGCAGCTGCGGCGCGTACGACTACGCTGCCGAAGCCCACCAGCTCCTCAACGCCATCCGGTTCGGGGAACTTGACGCGACTGGCCGCTACGTGCGCCTCGGCGATTGGACGACGCCGGCCGAGCCCGCGTACTACAATGCGACGCGGTCATCCGACTTCATGCCGGACCATCTGCGCACCTTTGCTACAGCCACCGGGGATGCCGTCTGGACCGACGTGCTGAACCACACGTACACGGTCGTCGATGCCCTGCAGACCACTTACAGCTCCACCACAGGCCTGCTTCCCGACTTCATCGCCGACCCCCTGGGAACGCCGCATCCGGTTGCGCCGTACTTCCTCGAAGGGCCAAACGATGGCGCGTACGACTACAACGCCTGCCGCGACCCCTGGCGCCTCGGCACCGACTACTTGGTTTCTGGGGACGCGCGGGCAAAGACCGCTGCGCAGCGCATGACAGCATGGTTTCGCTCCGCCACCGGCGACGACCCCGCCGTCATTCGGGCCGGGTATCAGCTCGACGGCTCCCTCAGCCCCGGGGCGAACTACCGCTCGATGGCCTTCGTCGCCCCGCTGGGTGTGGCGGCAATGGCCGACGCCACGAATCAAGCGTGGCTGAATAGCATCTGGGACCTCGTCGTGAGCACTCCGATCGATGCGGAGGCCTATTACGAGAATACGCTGAAGTTGCTTACGATGATCGTCATGTCGGGCAACTGGTGGCCGCCGCAAGCGGTGTCAGGCGGGTGCGTCCCGCCGCCCAGTACCCCCGTCTGTACGGGCGGTGGGTACCTCTCAGGTCTCGATATCAAAATTGGCGGCATCAATGCGGGACCCGGTCGTCAGAGCCTCCGGGTGAAGGCGGGCGCGTTCTTTCCGCTCGGCATCCCGGCGTCGGCGCCGTACACGGACGGCGCGCAACTCCTGATCGAGGACCTCGGTGCCGGTGCTGCCGCCGTCTTCGACGTCAGCCGCTTCACGACGCCCATTCCAGCTGCGGCTGCAGGCGGGTGCGAAGCCGGAGATGGCTGGACCGCCACAGCAAAGCGTACCCTCTATCGCAATCGCTCCACGGCGCTCGACCCACCCGTTTGCACAGTTGGCTCGGCATGCGGGCTCAAGCAACTCCAGTACAAGCCCAAAGATGCGAAAGAGCTTACCGTCCAAGCGATCGCTCGCAATACCACCGTCGCGTTGCCCGTCGGCCCACTGCGGGCCTCACTGGTTTTCGGCAGCACCCAAGCGGCGGGCGACGCCGGCGTATGCGCCATCAGCACGCTCGCTCCGTGCACGGCATCCGGGAACACGGTACGGTGCCGTTAACGGCTGCGGTCGGCGGGGCGACTGCGGGGACGGCGAGATCATTGGCTACCCGTCCCATTTTTGGTCCCCCTATGACCGCTGGGATCGAAGACCATGCGCATCCTTGCAGCGATCCGCTGAACGAGCACGTGGTCGTCGTGGTTGTAATCACGGTGATCCAGCCAAGCGGTCCGACGCGCATGTGCTGCCAGTTCCGGAAGACCCAAGCTAAGCGGTCGCGCGGAGATCCATCCAACACCGAGCATCTCGGCGAGCGACCTGCGTCCAAGCCTTTGAACACTCACACAGGGTTTTTCGCAAAGGTAGCGAGCTTGCGTTTGCGAGAGTCGAAAGCTTGGTGGATCGCAAAACGAGAACTCCTACCTCTGTCGTGTGTGCCTTAGCCGCCGGCGAGCCCCTTTCGTCGCAGCCAGCTCGCGATCACGGCATTGACCTCCTCGGGCGCCTCTTGCTGAACCCAGTGCGAGACGCCCGGGAGATAATGGAGCTCCAAGTCGGCGACGTATTGGTCCGTTCCGAACGTCGTTTCCTTCCCGAGCGCATCGTCCTCCTCGCCCCATACCATGAGGGTGGGCACGTCGATCCGTGGATAGCCGAGTCGCCGCTGGCGATCGGCGCCCCCTCGTACCAGCGCACGATAATAGTTGATCATCGCGGTGAGCGCGCCCGGCTCGGCTGCATTGCGCCGGTACACTTCTAATACCTCAGGAGGAAACCGCTCCGGGCGCCGCGACATTCGGAGAAACGCGTCTCGAATCGCACGGTAATCGAAAGCCGCGAGGGTACGCTCTGGAATCCATGGCAGCTGAAAGAAGAGCACGTACCAAGAACGAAGCAGCTGGCGTCCCCACAGGGCGCGTTCCATGACTGCGGGGTGCGGCACGTTGAAGATCAGCAACCCTTCCAACGGCCGTAGCCGCCGCATGGCAAAGTACCAGGCGATGACCGCGCCCCAGTCGTGAGCGAGCAAGATGACACGGCGAGCACCGCTGGCGTCGATCAGCCCAGCAACATCCTGCATCAAATGCTCGATTGCGTACGCATCCACACCACGCGGACGGTCGGTGCCTCCGTATCCCCGAAGATCCGGAGCCCAAACCCGGAAGCCAAGCTCCGCCAGGAGCGGCATTTGGCACCGCCACGAATACCAACACTCGGGAAACCCGTGCAGGCAAAGCGCCAGTTGCTCTCCGGAGCCGTACTCAACCACGTGGAAGCGCAAGCCATTCGCACGCACCTCGAGATGTTTCGTACCGGTTGGAACCTCGAACAACGCCTGAGATTCGAATGTCATCGTTGTTGCCTGTACTTCGATGCGCACGGCAAAGCCACACCGTTTTGCATCGACCCGTTGCGTGAACGCTTCGCAGCGCTTCGTGCGGCCGAGCACCGAACACCTCTTCCATTGATTGTGCTGCCGTGCTGGCATGAGGAAGATGATTGGCTCCTTGCGTCGGTTCGCCACCATCGTGGCCGCGTGTTTCGCACTGCTCCCCCGACAAGTTCACGGGGCGGTAGTGATACCGGTGCCACTCGATGCACTCATCGACGCAGCGGACGTAATCGCGGTGGTTCGCCCTACCGAAGCGCACAGCTTGCCGACCGCTTCGGGTGGAATCCGCACCCGCATCACGTTCGAGGTTCTCAGCGTGGCCTCGGGTGCGCTCACGGACGATCGGCTCGAACTGGAAATTCCTGGTGGCTTTGTAGGAGACACGGTGGAAGTATTCGAAGGCGCCCCGACGTTTTTCTCTGGAGGACTCTACGTCGTTCTCTTGCAACGCAAGGCAAACGGCACCTGGGGGCTACTGCAACTGGACTTGGGTGTGTTGCGCATCGACGTCCCCAGTGGCGAACAAGCCAAGACGACCTACGAGCCGCGTTTGCTCTCTTCTCCTGGAGTCGAGGGTCGACACAACTGGTCCTGGACGGAGTTCTGGCAGCACGTCCGGGCACGACGCGCCAATGCCCGGGCGCCCCACTTTCACCGGCAGTGGCTCCGCCGCACGACATCTGCACCCTTCCAATTCGGGCGGCCTCTCGCGCGATTGTTCGAGAGCGACCTTGGAGATTCGATCGCCTTTGCCGTGGACGCCCGGGGCGATTTGCGTCTCGGACCCGAGCTTTCGGAGGAAGTCGTTCGGCAAGGCTTGCAAGCGTGGACTGGTGTGGAAGGTTCTTCCCTTCGACTGGCCGGCGGTGGTGCGTTGCAAGACTTGAGCACGACTTGTCCCGACCCGAACGGGCAATCGTTCAAGGTGCGATTTCGCGACCCTGACGACGTGATCCCTCCCCCCATCGACTGCCGGGGCATGTTGGCTTTGACAAGTTATCGCGCGAACTTGAACGAAACCAAGGTGCTAAGCGGGCAAACATTCGCGCGCATTCGCTGCGCAACTGTATCGTTTGCCGACGGGTGGGAAGATTGCGCTGTGTGGACTCCTTGCAACGTCGCTGAAATCGCGGCCCACGAACTCGGGCACGCGATCGGCCTTGGCCACTCGTCGGAACGGGTGCCGGAACCAAACCAACGGCTGCGCGACGCCACGATGTACGTACAAGCTCATTTTGACGGGCGCTGCGCCAGCTTGCGAGCAGACGACATCGATGCGGTTCGCTTTCTCTATCCAGATCCGCCCCCGCTCTCGATTCTAGGGGGCCTCGAACTCCCGCCTGCGCATCCTGATACTCCCTATGCACACCAGTTCACGACTTCCGATGCACAGGCGCCGGTCACCTGGGCGATGGGGCGCAGTGACTACTGCGGACTGGAACTCGATCAAACCGGCCTGCTCTCTGGCACTCTTCCAGCCTGCCTATGCTGGAGTCGGTCGGTTCCTCCGTTTCCAACGCCCCAACCGACACCTTACTTGTTCATCACCGCCACCGACTCGCAGTGCATCTCCCACACTCGATTTTTCACGATCCCGCTGCGGAACTCCAACAGTGGCGATCCGCTGCTGGCTTGTACGCCCTCTCCCACTCGACCAGCAGGCACGACCTCGCCCACCGTACCTCCTGGTTGCACCCCGCACAGTCGGTCAACGGCGACACCCACGGCTACCGTCACGCCGCCCGCAACGTCGACGGCTACTCCTTCTGCGACTGCTTCCGTGACGCCTCCCTTCTCCCCATCGCTTACGCCAACGCAGACGCCGCTGCCGTCGGCTACGCCCGCTTCGCCGAGCCCCACTCCGTTGTCGTGCGTAGGCGACTGCGATGGCTCGGGTGAGGTCACCGTGGACGAAGTCGTCCGCTTGGTGGCGATTGCGCTGGAGGTCCTGCCCCTCGAGCGCTGCCCCGTCGGTGACCGCGATGGAAACGGAAGGATCACGATCGATGAAATCGTCGCCGCCGTGACCCACCTGCTCGCTGGCTGCGACGAGACCGGGGGCCAAGCTGGTTAACGTCCTGGCGCTCAGCGGCCGGTGAAGCCGGTCCGCTGCAGCTCCGGGTTGGGCCGCCGGTTAAAGCCGCGCCACGTAAAATGCGTGCATGGGGTCACCTTCCAGATGGTGGACCTGAACATTCGAAAACCCAGCCTTGTTCAGGTACTCCTGCGCCATCTGTTCTCCCCACATAGTTCCCAGTCCTTCACCGCCTTGCGCCAGCGAGACCGTCATGCAGTGCATGACCGACGCCCCGTACAGCAGCGGCCCGATCGGGTGATCGAGGTTCTCCTCCAAGCGGCTTGAGGCCGCCATGTCCATCATCAGGAAGACGCCTTCCGGACGCAGGGCGCGAGCGATGTTGGCCAGGACGACCTGGGGTTTGGCGAGGTCGTGTACCACGTCGAACGCGGTCACGAGATCAAATTCCCCGGGCAGCCCAGCCGTGATGTCGGCAACTGCGAAGCGCGCGTTGGAGAGCTTCCACCTCACTGCCTCGGCCCGCGCGGCCTCGATGCCTTCAGCCGAGAAATCCACGCCAACGAAGCGGCTGTTGGGAAAGGCGCGCGCCATCACGTTGATAGCATGCCCTTGCCCCGTGCCGATGTCGATGACGTCAATGCCCGACCGCAGGCGCTCCACTACGCCGTAAGCAAAGGGCAGGATCGCCTCCACCAGGGCAGTATCGTACAGCGCGGCGCTTTCCTCGGCCTGGAGGCGCTGGAAGTCGGGATACTTCTCATAGCCGACGCCGCCGCCTTCGCAGAAAGCACGAACGACATCGCCTTCGACGGCGGACATAAGCCGGATGTATTGCGTGAAGAAGGCAAGGTTGTTCGACCCGGCCGACCGCGTGAGGAAGGCCGCGTGTTCGCGAGGAAGCACGTAGGTCTTTGTCGCCGGGTCGTACAAAACGATCCGGCCCACAACCATGCCCCCCAGCCACTCCCGCACGTAGCGCTCCTGAAGCCCGGTGACTTCGGCAATGCGCTCACTGGTCGCGGCCGGCATTTCCGCCATGGTATCGAACAAGCGCGTCTGATGCCCGATGCTTACCAGCATGCTCAAGGACGCGTCGTTGAGAAGCGCCATCATCCGCCCGGCAAACGCCTCGGCCTTCGATTGATCCATCGCTTGGTCCATCGTTTCCTCCATCTACTTGTCGGCCCAACGCTTCGGTTCAGCGGCGGGCCGCGCAGCGGACCGTCCGCTGCAACCGGTTGTTAGCCAGCCTGTGCCTATGATCGCTGTGCGTACCACAGCACCACCGATCCGTTCCCGAACGCCCGCGTATTCGTGAGTACCAATTCCAAAGGCTTAGCGAGGCCTGAAAGAAACGACTGTCCTGCGCCAAGCGCAACGGGATTCACCACAACCTGAATCGTGTCGATGAGTCCCACGCCGGCCAACTGCGTTACGATGCTGCCGCTGCCCAGGATCGCTATGTCAGGACCCCTTTCGTTCTGCATTCGACGAACCGTGCGAATGAGGTCATCCTTCACCAGGGTCGTGTTGGCCCAGTCGGCTGACGCCAGGGTTCGCGAGAACACGAGCTTGGGCATCGCGTTCATCCCCGCTGCAACTTCGGGCATGGCCTTCGCAGCAGCCGGCGTAGGCCACCACGCGGCCATCATCTCGTATGTCTTGCGGCCGAAGAGCAGCATCCCCCCGCCGCTCGCATTCCCGGCGACAAACTCCTGCCACTCAGTGTCGTCGGGCGGCTTGTGAGCGAAGCTCATGTCACCATGGAGGTCGCAGTAATAGCCGTCGAGGCTTATCTGCATGAACGCACTGACTCTTCTTGAGTTCCTTCGGGGCATGTTTTTCGTCACTCCTTTCGGCAGGCTAACGGCTTGGCCCTCACCTGCGAGCGCCAGAGGCGATCGGCAGGTGCAGGGCCATGTTAGCCATTCAGGGATTGGGAACCTCCAGGTCGCGGCAGATCTTCCTGGCCAGACCCTCGTTTATCTCACGGTGACGAGGGATCGTGGAACTCTTCCGTGCCTTGCGGTTGACGTACACGGAGTGCTTCGCTCCCTCTCGGAGAAGCTCACACCCGTGCCTCTCGAGGTGCCGGACGAGGTCCCGCCGCTTCATGCCGTCGGGAGGGGCTCCTTGATAACCTCCTGACCTTCAAGGCTCTCCTCCGCCAAGGCCCGATTCGCCTCCAGAACAAGCTCTACGGCCTCCTTCAGGTTCTCTCTGGCCTCCTCAAGTGTCGCACCCTGCGTGTTTGCACCCGGCAGCTCTTCCACGAAGGCGATGTAGCCCTCTGGAACCTTGACGTAGACCGCCGTGAACTTCATCATGTCGGCACCTGTCAGCTATTCTACGCTCCGAGCAGGTTCGAAGCCAGACATGGCTGACTACAATTCGGCCCCTGGATAGGCCGTCTGTCTAATGTTGCAACCCCTGCGAACTCTTGCAACCTATACCGACGGCGGGCCACGCCCTCCGATGGCCGTTCGACGTTGCGACGGAACCACTTGCGTCGGTTGGGAGCCAGTATCGGGGGGTCGAGATAGGCTGCGGGCGCGTGCAGCATATCGCGACGCGTATACCCGCAAAAGCTGCCGGAGAGGTCGTGGGCCGAGGATGCGGTCCGCCGGGCTTCTCACCGCGCCCGGCCGGCGATTCAAAACGTGGGTGTAGATCATGGTGGTGCTCACGTCCCGGTGCGCGAGCAGTTCCTGGACGCTCCGGATGTCGTGGCCGTCCTCGATCCGGTGCGTCGCGAACGAGTGCCGCAGCGTGTGGGGGCTCGCGCGCTTCGTGATGCCAGCCTGGCGCACGGCCGTATTCACCGCCCGCTACAAGACCGATTCGTGCAGGTGATGGCGGCGGCGCTGGCCCGTCAGCCGGTCGCGGCAGACGCGGGTGGCGGGGAACACCCACTGCCAGCCAGTCGTTGCCCGCGGGATCGTCGAAGTCCAGCACCCGCGCCTGCGCGCCGCGAACCTCGCCCTCGCGCGTGCGGTACTCGACGGTCACGCCGTTCACCAGCAGGCGGTGCAGCGCGCGGTTGCGCTGGAGCAAGTCCGCGCCCCCCTGCCTGACCGGCAGGCAGGTCCGGCCGCGTGAGCTTGCGGAAGGCGTCCTCCAGCGCTTCGGCGGGGAGATCGGGATTGAGCCGCGCCAGCGCGTCGAGCAGCCGCTGCGGGAGGACAACCTCGCTGTAGTCGCGCCGTTCGGCTGCCGGCATGTCGGGGGCGATGTCGGGGCCGTGGGCGATGCGCCAGCCGATGGACTCCAACCAGGCGAGCGCGGCCTGCTCGACGACGGACTCGGTGAAGGAACTCACGCCGACCTCACCCAGTGCTCCACCGGTCGCGACAGAAAGTCTTCGACCGCGATCCCGTCGCCGCCGACCAGCAACTGCCGCTTGCAGCGAAACGCCTCGCAGAAGGCGGCGAGCCCCGTGCGCGCCTCGCGCGTGCGGCCGCTCTTGACTTCGATGGCTGTCAGCGTGCGCCCCGCGCGCACGACGAAGTCCACTTCCTGGCCGCGATCGCGCCAGTAGAAGACCTCGCAGATTCCTGCCTGCGCGGCGTTGGCCAGATGCGCCCCTACGGCCGATTCGACGAGCCGCCTCCAGAACTCCCGGTCCGCTCGTGCCTCGTCCAGCTCGAGGCCCGAAGTCGCCGTCATCAGGGCCGTGTTGAGTACCTGCAATTTGGGGCTCGAGCCGCGGCTGCGCGCGGCGTCGCCCGCGTACTTCTGCAGACCCGCGACCATCCCCGCGCCCGCCAGCAGCTCCAGGTAATGCGCCAGCGTCGTGGTGTTGCCCGCGTCGTGCAACTGGCCGAGCATCTTCGTGTACGACAGCACCTGGCCGGAGTAGCGACAGGCCAACTCGAACAGCCGTCGCAAGAGTGCCGGCTTGTCCACCCGCGAAAGCAACAGCACGTCGCGCGAGATGGAGGTCTCGATCAGGCTGTCGGCGATGTAGCGCGCCCAGCGCGCCGGCTCGGCGGTGAGCGGCACGGCGCCCGGATAGCCGCCAAAAAAGAGGTATTGCTCGAGCGAGAAACCGAACGCCGCGCGCATCTCGGCGTACGACCAGTGCGGGAGATGCAGGATCTCGAAGCGCCCGGCCAGGCTCTCGGTCAGCCCGCGCGCCACCAGCAGCGGCGCCGAGCCGAGCAGCACGACCTTGAGCGGCCGCTTGGCGCGCGTGTCCTCGTCCCACAGGCGCTTGACCGCCTCGGACCAGCCGGGGATCTTCTGGATCTCGTCCAGCACCAGCAGCGCGCCGCCTCTTCCGGCCTCGGCCGTCGCGAGCCGCGCCGCCTCCCATTGCTGGCCGATCCAGTCCGCGCCCCGCAGCGTCGGCTCATCGGCGCTCGCGTAGCGCACCGGCGCACCGAGCGTCTGCGCCACCTGCTGCACGAGCGTGGTCTTGCCCACCTGACGCGGGCCGGCCACGACCTGGATGAAGCGGCGCGGCTCGGCCAGGCGGCGGGCCAGCCGGTTAGCCTGGGGGCGGCGGTAGAGGGTATGCTCCTTTCTCATCACGTTGAGTATTTTTACTCAACGTCCTGAGTGATACAAGGCGCCCGCAGCAATGTCCGGCCCGCGGAGCACCGCGTAGCCCAGCGCGCCGAGCCAGACGGCGGCGGCCTGCTCGACGACGGATTCGGTGAAGGCGGTCGTCACGGCGCCTCCCATAGCGCGCGGATCGGCACGGCAAAGAAACCTTCTCCGAACCGCAGGCTCATCGCCCCATCGTAGAGCACCACGCCGCAGGCAAAGCGCCGGCCGGCGGCGTCCTTGAGTTTGCGCAGGCCGCGGAAATCGGCGGCCGTCACTGTGGCCGCCGCCTTGACCTCGATCCCCGCCACCGCGTGCGCGCCCTGTTCGATCACGATGTCCACTTCGTAGCCATCGCGATCGCGAAAATGGTGAAACGCGAGCGCCCGTTCATGCCAGCTCGCCTGCCGCTTGAGCTCCTGGAACACGAAGGTCTCGAGCAGTTGTCCCAGCAGCGCGCGGTCCGCCGTCAGCGCCGCCGCGTCGGCACCGAGCAGCGCGCAGGCGAGCCCCGTATCGCCAAGATGCAGCTTCGGCGTCTTGACGAGCCGGCTCAGGCGGTTGGTGTTCCACGGTGGCAGTTCTTCCAGCAGAAACACGCGGGACAGCAGCGTCAGGTAATCGCGGATCGTCGGCCGGCTGAGCGCAAACGGCGCGGCCAGATCCGAGACGTTGACGAGCCGTGCCGTCTGCGCGGCTGCCGCAGCCAGGAGGCGCGGCATAGCATCCAGCGATGCGATGCGGGCGAGTTCGCGTACGTCCCGTTGCACGATCGCTTCCAGATAGGCTTCGTACCAGCGTGCACGCCGTCGGCCGGCCGAAAGCTTGAGCGCGGCAGGGTAGCCCCCGGCCACGATGCGCTCCGCCAAGGCCGCTCCAAGGCGCTCGAAGGGGCGCATCTTGAAGCCGGCGTCGAACAGCCGTTCGAGAAACGACGGCCGCGTGCGCTCGATTTCACACTGCGCGAGTGGATGCAGGCGCACGATCGCCATGCGGCCGGCCAGCGAATCGGAGAGCTTCGGCAGCAGGAGCACGTTGGTCGAACCCGTCAGCACGAATCGCCCGGGGCGCCGGTCACGGTCGATCGCCGATTTCAGCGTGACGAACAACTGCGGGACGTGCTGCACCTCGTCCAGGATCACGCGCGGCGGCAGATCGGCGACGAAGCCCACCGGATCCGTCGTCGCGACGCTGCGGATCGCTTCGTCGTCGAAGCTCAGGTACGCGTATCCCGCGCGCGCGCCGACACGCTGTGCGAGCGTGGTCTTGCCGCTCTGGCGCGGACCGTGGATCAGCACCGCCGGCGAATCGTGGAGCGCCTCGGTCAACCGATCGGCGGCGAAGCGGGGATAAAAGTCCGTCCCGGGCATCGGCTGATCGTAACCTCTGGGCTCGGCTGATTGCAAGGTTATGGTTCGGCTGATTGAAAGAGTACAGTTCGGCTGATCGAAAGCCGTGGGGCCGCCAGCCTGCGCCTTCGAGCCAGGCGAGCGCGGCACATTCGACGGTGGATTCGGTGAAGGCGGTCATGCCGTTGCTCCCTTGCGCTTCGCCCGGCGCTTTTCCCAAATCTGGTCGGCGGTCTCCTGTTGCAGCGCTGCCTTGATCCTCTCGATCGCCTTGGGCGAATAGCGTTTGTGCGTTTGACTGCCGATCTTGAACTCCTTGTAGAACTCCCGATCTTTGCGTAGGTCGCGATGATCCACGACCGCTATTAGCTTCGGCGTCGTCAGACCGACCTTTTCGGCAAGCTGCCTGGCGCCGAGATTGTAGAAACCCAGCTCATCGACCCGCTTCACTGCGACGACCGACGCGCCGGGCGTCCCGTCGGGAACCAGTTGGATTGGGATACCTTCCTTATTCGACACCCGCAGGGAGAGGCTCGGTCCCGTGCCATCAGCCACGATCTCGACCGCTGCGGCACCTTTGAACACGTCGGCCCACGGGCTTCCCTGCGATATTTCCTTGGCGATCCGCCGTAGGTCGGCGTCGCTTGGCTGGCCCTTCTCGCCCTGGATCGTGGCGTCCAGGATCGCCAGAGGACGAAGGCGGGCCAGAGCTTCGAGCCGCCTTCGCCGGCCTGGCTTCAGGAGCTTCTTGATCTCGGCAATCTCAGAATCGAACAGCGTCGCCAGGTCCGTAGGGGGCGACGTCGAGACCGGGAGCACGCGGGTCGGCAGGTGGGTGGCAAGCTCTTGGTCGAAGACGCTCTTCAGCAGGTCCCGGAACAGCGTGACGCCCGACTGGACGTGCACATAGAGCTGGCCTTCGGAGATGTCGAGCAAATGGTGCTGGGCCGCGTCTCGCAGCCCGTTGATCGTCTGCAGAACGAGCGCCTGCTCCTCGCTCAGGTATTTGATCTTCCCGTCGCTCAGAGAGCGCCGCACGCAGGCGTCGAAGCCGATCGTCTCCTTGGCCCGCTTGTCCCGGATGCGACCGCCACGGTGGAGGATCGCGGCCTTCATCAGCATCTCGAACCCGTGATCGAGCTGGATCAACGTGCTGTTGACGCGCCCTCTGTCGTACGGCCGGTTGAAGAGCTCGATGCTAAGGACGAGCGCATCGCAAGCTTTCTCCAGCAAGAGCTTGGCTTCGCGCTTCATGGGCTGACTGTCCCCATGAACCGCTCCGCATCCTTCACCCGGATCTCCCCGCAGACGAGCTGGCCAGGGAGCGTGCTTCTCTTTGATCCCGAAGACATCACTGCCTCACTCTCCTAACGGTAAGACCGGAATTCGGACCCGGAGGCAATCCAAGCGCCGGCTCCACGCCCTGGGACACTCTAAGGTCCTCCAACAGACGCTGGGCGGATAGCCGCCTTCCGATCATGGCCTGTGACTCAGGACGGGGATTTGCCACCGCCTTGCCTCGGTAAACCTCAACATCCGTGCCGCCGGTATCGATTACATGTCGGCAAAGCCCACGGACATAAAAGCGATTGAACTCGCCTTCTGCCAGGGTATCCGGAGCTGTGTCTGGAACTCGAGCCCGAGTAATTCTTCCCTTTGGAGTCCTTCGTTCCTCGATCTCACGCATGAGCCGCCGAGAACGCAGCTGGGATGCCAGCCAGTCATCGTTATGCCTGAGAAATGCCTCGCGCAAGAGGTCAGGCCATACACGGGCCCCCTCACTGGTTAGCCTTGAACTGATGTAAAGCCGTCTCATGTTAATATCTAGATCAAGTTCCTCAATCATGTATTTCCGAACGCTCTCATCTAGGCTTTCGTAATGAATTCCCATGTTTTACCCTCCTTTCGGATCTGGCTCCCTCGTTGCACTGGTGAATCTCTCCGCATCCTTCACCCGAATCTCCCCGCAGATGGGCTTGGGCAGCAGCGCGTCGCGCACGGCGGCGAGGGTGCGGGATTCTCGCCGACAGTTGAGTGTTCGCGCGAGCAAGTTTTCCGCTGCGCGATCGAAGGCTGCGACAATGGGTAAAGGGGGCACGATTGTCCCGATGCCGAGAATCGACTCGACTTGGGCGCGCTGATGGCTTTTCGATGTCCCCGTCACCAGACCCTCGATCTGTTGTCGAAACAACGGCGAGCGCGCGAGGCAATAGACAAAGCTGCGGGTGAACGGAGGCCTCGCTCGGAGCACCAGAAATTCCGTTGAGCAAACCGCGCGCTCGGACGGGCCTACGTCAACGAGCCACACTCGCTCGATCTCGGGGTTCAGCTTCGAAAGCAGCACTGCGCCCAGCGGTACGCGAGATTTCAGGCTCTTAATGCTTTCCCCGTACTCTGCCTTCGGATTTTGCCCGTCGTCAAAGGCTGGGAGGCTGAAGTGGCCGTAGAGCACATCAGGGAACAAGAGCGGGCTCTCTTGGTCGCGGAGTTGCTCGACCACATCGCCGAATCGGCCAGCGCGCCATCCCCTCGGAATCTTCCCCAGCTCCGAGTCCTCGAAGGAATCCGGGAAGAGGTCGGCGAGGGGCTGGGGCAGGCCGGGGTCGCGGCCGGCATTTCCGCCATGGTATCGAACAAGCGCGTCTGATGCCCGATGCTTACCAGCATGCTCAAGGACGCGTCGTTGAGAAGCGCCATCATCCGCCCGGCAAACGCCTCGGCCTTCGATTGATCCATCGCTTCGTCCATCGTTTTCCCCATCTACTTGTCGGCCCAACGCTTCGGTTCAGCGGCGGGCCGCGCAGCGGACCGTCCGCTGCAACCCGTTGTTAGGCGGCACTTTGCACCTTTGCTTGATCGAACAGCGTGGGCGGTCCGGGAAGGTCAACAGGGGCGCTCCTTGAACTCGGAGACGGACGGGCGAAGCATGCCGCCACTTCGCGTTCAGGAAGGTGCTCTACGAACCTAAGCGCCGAGCTGGCCACGTCACCCACGTCTATCTCCATGTGGACGATGCTGCGTTCTAGCGCGAGGTGTAACGTGCAACACGTTGGCGGGAGCGCGCACCCGCGCCGTGTGTCATACCCCTCTTGGAACAAGATGCCCCGTTCCGGACTCCAGCGGGATCGTACGGTTGCCGCCTGGCTATTGAAGAACCAGGTCGATGGCACCAGTCAGGGCGTAGACGATCTCGTCACCTGCCGGATGCATTTCCGCGTTGTTCCATTGCTCTTTGAATCGAAAGCCCGCCACAAGCCGGCCCTCGCCGAGCTCATTTCGCCGTGTGCCCATGACATCTTCCCAGAACGTCGGCGACACCTTGATCAGCGTGGCTCCACCATCGTCGCGCAAGTGTACGGTGCCAACCAGGTCAAATGTCTCGATCGGCGTGACTCCTCCTCTTGGGCGACCTAACGGCCCGTGGAAGCGGTGGTTAGGTGGCTTACCCGCCAAACAATGACTTCCTGACCGCTTCGCTGACGACATTAATGAGTATTTCCTTCATACCGGTGTACGCTTCAGAGCCTGCCTTCTTCATGAGCTTTTTGAATTTTGTTTCCGCGACCGTTGTACGAGCCGAGTTCTTTACCAAGTCGAGCAGGCTGCTTTTTAGCTGTGCCTTTTCTTCATCGGTTAATCCCTCAAGTTCGTCTGCAAGTGCTGAGGCGGCCTCAATTCCTCTCTCCGTCCATGAGTACGGGCTTCCGCAGTTGTAACAGTATGCGGGTGCCTGGTAATCGAAGACGCCAACGACGCCTGGAACGTGATAGTCACCTCTGATCGGAGCCCCGCATGAGTCGCACGTAGTTACTGTTTCTTCTCCGCACCTTGAACAGAATTTCTGCTTTCTCTGGGGCGAAGACTGTGCCATCGAAGTAATGACATGCCCATTACGGCAAATTTGTGCAATATCGTAGTAACTGTCGCTCATTCCCGCCCCTTGTTTAGCAACCTAACCCTCGGATTCAGCGGCGGGCCGCAGCGCGGACGGTCCGCTGCAACTGGTCGTTAGACGCCCCTTCACGCGGTCGCCCATTCTGCCGAAAGCAGCTCCGCCTGTTCCAGCACCGTCTGTGTCGCTTTCTCCTGCTTGTCTGGGGGGTAGCCGTGTTTGCGAAGGATACGTTTGACCAGCACGCGCAATTGTGCGCGCACGTTCTCGCGCAGCGTCCAGTCGATCGTCACGTTAGCGCGGACGGTACGAACCAGTTCTTGGGCAATTTGCCGCAGCGTCGGCTCGCCGAGCACCTTCACCGCGCTGTCGTTGGTCTCCAAGGCGTCGTAGAAGGCCAGTTCTTCTTCGGTGAGCCCTAACTTATCGCCGCGGGCGTTCGCTTCGCGCATGTCGCGAGCCAGGCCGATCAACTCCTCGATCACCTGTGCTGCCTCGATGGCGCGGTTCTGGTAACGGCGAATCGTCTGTTCCAGCATCTCGGCAAACGACCGCGCCTGCACCAGATTCTTGCGTCGGCGGGTCTTGATCTCGCCTTCCAGGAGCTTGCGCAGAAGTTCCACTGCCAGATTGCGCTGCGGCATCCCGCGCACTTCGGCCAGGAACTCGTCCGAGAGGATCGAAATGTCCGGCTTCTTCAAGCCGGCGGCAGCGAAGATGTCCACGACTCCTTGAGGGGTTATGGCTTGCGAGATGATCTGCCGGATGGCGTGGTCCAACTCCTCCTCTGTGCGCGGCACACCCGGCGCGCGCTTGGCCAGCGCCACCGCCACGGCTTGGAAAAACGCCACGTCGTCGCGGATGCGCAGCGCTTCCTCGTGAGGCACGGCCAGCGCAAAAGCCTTCGATAGCTCGCGTGCGGCCTGCAGTAATCGTTCTTTGCCGTTTTCTTGCGCCAGGATGTGTTCCTGGGCCGCAGGCAACAGCGCCAACCGCTCCTGCGGCGTTCCAGTGGACCACTTGGACCGGTCGAAACCATGGAATAGGTCGCAGCAGACCTCGTATTTCTCCAGCATCACAGCCACGGCTTCTTCCTGATCCAACGCCGTGCGGCCCGTGCCACCGCTTTCTGTGTACGTGGCCAGCGCGGCTTTCAGCTCGTGGGCAAGGCCCAGGTAATCCACCACTAAGCCGCCGGGCTTGTCGCGGAACACGCGGTTCACCCGCGCGATGGCCTGCATCAGGCCGTGGCCGCGCATCGGCTTATCCACATACATCGTGTGCAGGCTCGGACAATCGAAGCCGGTCAACCACATATCGCGCACGATGACGATGCGCAGCGGATCGGCGGGGTCGCGGAAACGGTTGGCCAACGCCTCGCGCCGCGGCTTGTTGCGGATGTGCGGCTGCCAGTCCGGGGGATCGGAGGCGGATCCGGTCATCACGACCTTGATCGCGCCCTTGTCATCGTCGTCGTGCGCCCAGTCGGGACGGAGCCGGACCAGCTCGCGGTAGAGCTCGACGCAGATGCGCCGGCTCATGCAGACGATCATCGCCTTGCCCTCCAGCGCCTCCAGCCGCCGCTCGAAGTGCTCCACGATGTCCCGCGCGATCAGCTTGAGCCGCTTTTCCGCGCCGACCACCGCTTCGAGCTGCGCCCATTTCGTCTTGAGCCGTTCCTTGCGCTCGATTTCCTCGCCCTCGGTCACCTCCTCGAATTCCGCGTCAAGCCGGGGCTTGAGTTCCTCCGGCAGGTCGAGCTTGGCCAGGCGGCTTTCGTAGTAGATGGGCACGGTCGCGCCGTCCTCGACCGCGCGCTGAATGTCGTAAATGCTGATGTAATCGCCGAACACCGCCCGCGTGTTGGCGTCGGTCTTCTCGATCGGCGTGCCGGTGAAGCCTATGAACGAAGCGTGCGGCAGAGCGTCGCGCATGTGGCGGGCAAAACCGTCAATGAAATCGTATTGGCTGCGGTGCGCTTCGTCGGCGATGACCACGATGTTCCGCCGGTCCGAGAGCACCGGATGGCGGTCGCCCTTCTCTTCGGGAAAAAACTTGTGGATGGTGGTGAACACCACACCGCCCGCCGCCACGGAGAGCAACTGGCGCAGGTGCGCCCGGCTTTCCGCCTGCACCGGCGGCTGACGCAAGAGGTCCTGGCAGCGGGAAAACGTCCCGAAAAGCTGGTCGTCGAGGTCGTTGCGGTCGGTGAGCACCACGATCGTCGGATTTTCCATCGCCGGCTCGCGAATGATGCGCCCGGCGTAAAACGCCATCGTCAGACTCTTGCCGCTGCCCTGCGTGTGCCAGACCACGCCGATGCGCCGGTCGCCGGTCTGGCCGCCGGGGTGCTTGCGCGTGGCGTAGCCAACGCCCGTTTCCCGCAACATGTCCGCCTCGCGCCGCAGCGCCGCCGCCCGCAACGTTTCCTCCACCGCCACCCGCACAGCGTGGAACTGGTGGTAGCCGGCCACCTTCTTCACCAGCCGACCGCTGCCGTCGTCCTCGAACACGATGAAATCCCGCACCAAGTCGAGAAGCCGGCGTTTGTCGAACAGCCCTTCCAGCACGACCTGCAACTGCGGGATCGTTTCGGGAGCGACCGTTTCGCCGCCAATGGTGCGCCACGGCTTGAACCACTCGCGGCCCGCGCCCAGCGGACCAACCCGCGCCTCCACGCCGTCGGACACCACCAGCACCGCGTTGGGCGCGAACAGCGACGGGATTTCGGCCTGGTAGGTCCGAAGCTGTTGCCAGGCCGTCCAGATGGTGGCGTCCGCGTCGGCGGCGTTTTTCAATTCAATGACCGCCAGCGGCAGGCCGTTGACGAACAGCACGAGGTCCGCCCTTCGGCTGTGCCGGTTCTCAACCACGGCAAACTGGTTCACGGCCAGCCAGTCGTTGTTGTCCGGGTCGTCGAAGTCCAGCACGCGCACCGGCACGCCGCGGATGCCGGCATCCGCCGTGCGGCATTCCACCGTCACACCGTCCACCAAGAGCCGATGCAGTGCGCGATTGCGCTGGAGCAAGTCCGCGCCTTCGGGCCGGGTGAGCTTGCGGTAAGCGTCCTCCAACGCCTCGGCCGGCAGCGTCGGATTCAGCCGCGCCAGCGCATCGCGTAGCCGCTGCGCAAGGACAACTTCGCCATAGTCGCGCCGCTCGGCAAAAAGCCCGTCCGGCGCGATTTCCGGGCCGTGCTTGATCTGCCAACCCAGCTCCGCAAGCCAAGCGAGAGCGGCGGATTCGACGGTGGATTCGGTAAAACGATCTGTCATTCCTCCCCTTCTCCCCCAGCTTGTAACTTCACGAGCTTTACCATAGCGTCGTAGTGGGCTTTATCTTCGGATTCAATCAATTCGAGGAGATTCTTGAGTACAGACTCCGCCTCGGTAAGAAGAGACAGATCGTGCTCAGGTTCGCCAACGGTATCGCTGTGCGAGTGCGTATGCAGGAAACGAAGGATTCTCAGTTTCTTCGCTTCCTCAAAATCTACGCTCCCCATCTTTTTCCAAAGATCGCCGGAAATCTCCGGTCGGCGAAACGCAAGGAAGGATTCAAGTAGTCGCCGCGCCATGTTTGGCAGCGAGTAGTTCTGTTCCAACGTTCCCGTCGTGTCAGACGAAGCCGCTCGGTATATGCAGGCGAAAAGATAGTGATATTCCGACTCGTACTCCTCTAACAAAGGATCAAGCTGGCAGATGGTGGCACAGCGCTGGTTGCCGTCTCGGACGCAGTTGAGCATGTAAAAGCGCGCTGGTCTCCGGCTGATGTCCTTCTTGTTCTGGTTCGGGAGATGGTGAAACCAGTTTCGCACTTGGCGAAAGAAGGTGAAGTTGTGCGTAAAAATGACTAATTGCCCTGCGTCTTTCGTGCGCTCGCGTATGAACCCGAAAGCAAGATAGAGGGCATTCGCGTCGAGGCTCGAAACTGGGTCGTCCAGCACTACAACGCCGTTTGCAAGGTCAAAGTCCCTATCCTCTAGCGATTTCAGAAAGTACAGAAGCGCAATGGCTGTCATCTCGCCTTCACTGAGACTTTCCGCCGGAACGCCGCCGCGCGTAATGATGTAGCCCGTGTCCCGAACTTCCAGTCGCAGTTCATCGTGACCGAGGTATTCCCGCAGGTCTTCGTTGAGTTGCTCGGCAGGCCGACGGTGCTCCACTATTTCGCGCTCCAGAGCGGCTATCTTCTCATCCAGGAGCTGAAGGTCATCCTGTGCCTCCTTCAGTTCCTTCTCCGCTTTCTCCAGAGCGTTCCTAAGAGATACGAAGTCGCCCAGCACCTCGGCGATCATGTGTGCGACCAGCCTTTCGCGCGCCTCTGTGACGCGGGTTTGGAATTGTTCACATGCCCAATTGTGCTTGCAGATCACCGCGTTCAGCTTCTTAACCGCATCTCCGTCCACCGACGGCGCTCTGAGCGCGCATCCGACGCGCTCAAAGGGCCGCTCCTTCTTCTCCATTAACGCTTTCACTGCCGCTTCGAGAAAGGCCTTAACCTCCTCGAGGACTTGTCGCAGCCTTTCTTCAGCGGCCTGGCACTCCGTCTGAAGGTCGTCGTAAAACTCAGACTTATGCGGCAGTCGGAGTTCGGTGGTCGCCCGAGATAACGCCTGTAGCTCCTTGATGAACCCGTCCAAGCGTTGCATGAGCTGTTCATACTGAGCACTGAAATGTGCCTCGAGGGCGGCCAACCGGTCTTTAGGTAGCGGCTGTTCGCAGAAAAGACATCGTTCAGCCTTGCGATGCCGGTGTAACTCGAGTCCTTCCCGCGTCCACTCGCTGAGTTTGGAGTCTCTCTTGAGGGTCTCAATCGCTGCAGATACGACTGTGGTGTTCAGGAGTTGAGACACCTTGTCGACCACCTCAGGAAGGTTTGGCAGAGTGTACTTAACCTCCTGGACCTTGGCTTTCGGGGTTGCGCAATGCTGCGCGAGCAGCTTCTCGCGCTCTTCATCGCTGAGACGATAAGCAGAGCCGTCTCCATCCTGGGCCATCTGCTCTGCGTCCCGCTTGAAATCCGACTTGTCGTAATTGTTGTATGGATTTTGACCGCTCGAACGGAGCGTGTCCTTGATGACTCGGGCTCGGTCGATACAAAAATTGTCGAGGGACTTCGCGGCCTTGTCTTTCTCCGTGCGCGCGGCGTCACGCTTCGATTGCGCCTTAGCATGCTCCCCCTTCAGGCGCTCAACCTCCTTCTGCTTCTCCACGCTCTCCGCCCCGAATACAAAGATTGCCGGCAATTCCCCACCGTCTTTGCGGAACACACTCTCGTTCACAAAGTCTCGATTGAACACGCGAATGGGTAAGTTAAGGTCCGGAAGCTGCTTTCCCTCAAACTCTCCATTGCTCAGCTTCAGCTTGACCTCACCTTGTGGTGGCTTTCGCTTCTCCAAGTGTCTGAGCACGCGGCTCAGTGTTGTTTTACCCGTACCGTTCCACCCATAAACTAGGTTAAAGCGACCGAGCTCCGGTAAGTCGCGCGGCCAGTCAAAGTTCCGGAAGATTCCGCAGTTACGCAAGCGGGATATGCATCGGATTAGCGTCATAATCCCCTCTCCATCAAAAACCGCTCTGCATCCTTCACCCGAATCTCCCCACGAATGAGTTTGGGCAAAAGTGCATCGCGCAGGGCGGCGAGGGTGCGGGATTCGTGAACCGCCGCAATCAGGCGATCAACCTGCCGCCGCACTATGCCGTTGAATGCTTGAGCGAGAGCATCGGGTGGCAGCGCAATCTCGTAACGCGCCATATCCGCCCAACTGGTCCTGGGCATCTTCGTGCCGGTCGAGCCGGCATTCGTGAACTCAACGAAGTCGTCGCTCGACACAACACACAGCACGAAGGCAAACCAGTGCGGAGTCCGGGGGCAAACGACCACGATGTCTGTGGAGCAAACGCCGTCCACGGGCGCGACGCCGACCTTGTGGAAGTAGGGCCGCAGCTTTCCGAACAGAATCTCGCCCTTCCTGAACTCGAACTTGTTGCTTTCTATTCCCTCGGCGGTGCCCCAGTCGGACAGGGCGATGCAGCGCCTTGGCATGTGTTCCAACGCGATGTAGGGCGTATCCGGTGGGATGGAGTTGGGCTGGGCGCCCCGGCGGGGGTTTTCCGCGACGTTCCCAAGCGCTCCCGCCTCCCACCCCTCCGGGATCTCGCCCAGCTCTGAGTCCACGAGACGAGCGGGGAAGAGGTCGTAGAGGTGGGCGGGGAGGCCGGGCAACGATTGGCCGCGCTGCCAGCGGCCGTCCATCTTGGCGCGCACCGGGTCGAAGTCCACGAACCACGACTTGAACAGCGCCCGCGCCATCGCCTCCAGCGTCTGGCTCATCCGCCGGTTCAGCTCGAGCTTGTCGTCGAGCGTCCCCAAAATATGCGCAATAGCCCGCTGCTCGGGGAGGGGCGGGAGTGGAATTAGCCAATGGTCAAACGTCTGCGTCGTGATGGTCTCAAAAACGGTCCCATAAGTGAGGGCCCGCATCTCGGCTAATGTTCCCTTGAGGGCATAAAAGAGGAAATCGTTGTCGAGGGCATCCGTAGGCAGAAGCGCGTAACAGGTCTGGTTAAACACCATTGCCCTGCCGAGCTGAGCCAGAGCGCCAACAGTACCGCGGGCAGTTATGACGATGGTGCCCTTGGGCAGCAATTTTGCCGCGCTGTTTTTCAGTCCTTCACACGCGATGTGCTCTTCAACCTTCTCAAGATACCGACCTGAAACGGAGGCAACATCCTTAGCCGTCGCCCATGGGATGTCGCCGTGCCAATACTCTGCCACGTTACGGCTGGGCGTTCCACCTATCACTGCTGTTGCCAGTTCAGAAAGAGGAACCATTGGCCACTCACCCGCCATATCCCAGCTCCTTGAGGTTGGCGGTGATGGCGGCGTCGAGTTTGGCGGCTTCGGCCTGTTGCTCGCGCGCCATGCCGGCTTGTAGTTTCTGTGTCACGGCTGTCCATCCTTGGGTTCCTTGAAGAGCCGTTGATACGGCTCGAATCGGAAAGTAACGCGCAGCGTGGATTTTCATGTCAACAGTCCAAGTCGTTGCAGAAAAGCAACTTGTAGCACAAACACCCGTTTGACCCGGCGTATTATTTGCGCGCGCTGTTATTGGATAACGGCGCGCCCTTATTTTACGTGCGCCGCTCATAATAGCGTGCCTTTTTCTGGCCTTTCGCAATCAGGAACCCTTTCTCCACCATGCTCTTAAGCAAGCGATACGCTTGGTAGGGGCCAACTTGGCAAAGGGTGCAAGTCTCCTCCCGCGGAATACGGCCGAATTTGTCCACGTACTGCAACACCATCTGCTCCTGCTGCAAAGGCTCGAAGCCGCGCTGGCGCACGTAGGCGGCAGGTTGACCCAAACGGCGATAGGTGGCCGCCGA